>Ga0065711_1036443_pt1 | contig 20981 bp, 21 predicted proteins | sample Hoacrofraction12_FD_59098 | JGI IMG/M metagenome (GOLD analysis project Ga0065711, IMG submission 59098) | Hoatzin crop microbial communities from Cojedes, Venezuela - Epithelial fraction 12 v2 (version 2) | ecosystem: Host-associated > Birds > Digestive system > Esophagus > Crop | place...
CCCCCGTTTAGATCTTTGTGAAGAGTTAAGCTTCTGTTTCTGTACCTGTGTGTGACGCCAGATTTATAAGCGGTGAGCGTAAAAGCGGCTCGCAAGAGCGGCATCCCGGCTTTTCCTGGCGCGGCAGCGCTCCGTCTTTCTGATGATCTTTGTTTTTAGGCAGCGTTCGCTTCAGCACAGCACGGCGCTGGCTTTAGAGACGCTCTCGTCGGTCGCAGGACCCTCCCTGCCGGGGCAGTCGCCGATGGATTGTGGACACTTGGCCGAGAGCGGCGAGGAGATCTCCGGCCTGGGCGCCGAGCCCGATTCCCTGCTGCCTTCTGCTGCCGGCAGCAATTCCAGCCTGCCCTCCGTGGCCGGGCAGCGGGCTGGGGCAGCTCCCGGCCGACCCGCCGCCGCTAACGCCGCCCGGGAGCGCAGCCGGGTTCAGACCCTGCGCCATGCCTTCCTCGAGCTGCAGAAGACTCTCCCCTCTGTGCCGCCCGACACCAAGCTCTCCAAGCTGGATGTTCTCCTCCTGGCCACCACCTACATCGCACACCTCACTCGCAGCCTTCAGGATGAGGAAGAGTCACCGGGAGAGGGCCTGGGCACCCTCCGAGGGGATGGGTACCTCCACCCTGTCAAGGTAGGAGAGCTGAGAAGCAGCTACCACCTTCTCTCAGTGAAGAAGCGAGTAGGTGTTAGAGATACGTAGGTGAAACTAAAGATTTCAAGCTTATTTACCTTGCCTTGCCTTGTGAGCAGACTGCCCAGACTAACCACTGCACCTAGGTGTTAGGGGCCTGATGGAAACGTCCTGGAGCTTTGTCCCTCCTGTTCAGGGACTTTGCACAAAAATATCAAACATACCGTAGGTGCAAACCTAGTGGGGCTCGGTCCCTTGGAAGCGAAGGCGGAGCGCAGCACCGGAGGAGTGCCAGCACCTCCTCGGTCCCTGCGTGGAAGCCCTGGCAATGCCCCACCGAACCCGCCAGAGCCGGCTCTGGGGGCTGTGGGTGGGTGAGGTGAGGCGTGACCCCAGCCACAGCTGGGCCTGCTCTGGCTTCCTGCCGAGGCGGCCAAGGTACAGAAGGTGGCATTAATCACTGGCCATGTCTTAATTCCGTCTGTGGAAGTGCTTTTCTGACGTGTTTAATTTTGTCTGGTTGGTATACGCTGCTGTTGCTCTCCTTGTCAAAAAAAAAAATCACGGTGAGGCAGAGGGACGAGAAGGGGGAACTGCTCCCAGAGGGGACCCGGGGCTGGAAACTGTTTTCAAATGCATTGCTCGGTGACTGGTGGGACTCAAATACCACAGGGTGTTTTCTTTGGCTCCAGTCTCAGGGAATGAGTTACAGCACTGGGGTGGGTTTTTTTTCTTTTTTTTTTGAGTCTGATTAATTCAGAATGATCTAATTAAGATTAATTTGTGAAGTAATCTCCGATTGCTATAAAGTGACTAATTCACAGAGAGTTTCTTGTTCAGTGTTGGTTGCTGTAAAAAGCATGACATGAACATAGGCTTCTGAGGCCATTTAAATGATTAGCAGGCTCATTAAGAAAGCAAAACATTTATATCAATTAGAAGATGGCTATAAATTAAGTAAATAAAATAAGTTCAAAGTAGCTTCTGTTAGTTCCCTTGGTCAGAGTGAAAGGACACAGGTCTCTTACAATACTTTTTATCAGCTGCCAACTACCACTGGCAGAAAAACACTTCTAAATAATTATTACAGCAGTTAAATGATGCAGATGCACATTTCCCAGGCTACTGGAATACAGCAATACTGGATTCATTTAAGCAATTATTTTTTTATAATCTTACTTATGTGCCATTTACCTGTATTTAGTTTTCTGATTCTGTCAGTCTAACCAATCTTTCTAATATTCCTGGTAGTAAATTAATTTTTTTTAGTTGGCACTGGAATGAAAGCACCACAGACAAATCATAGCATATGCTTCAGAAAACCCCAAAGTGCAGGATAAGAGACAACCAGTACAGCTAAGGATTTTCACTACGCTCATAGATCAAGCCCATTAAATAAAAATAGTGAGGAAAGTAAAGTATCCAAGTACAGTTGTGTGTACACCGAACAAAAAAAAACCCCACAAAAAAACCCCCCACGGTTAATGACATTAAACTCAGATGTCTTATTGGTGACAAATTCCTACCACCACACTTGAAATAAAAATACTGAATGAGACCGTACGATCTTTCCAATATGCTGCTGCTTTATGTCTTTAAATAGAAGAGCTGAGATTTAACTGTGGTATTAAGCCTCTCCAGTTTTTAGAGCTCTCTCTTTTGTTAACCACAGGAAAGGTGCCAGCCTGTTCCCAAAAGTGTCTTTAAAAAATTGTGTTTTTCTGGAACAACTTGCTGGCTGTTTCAGGTATTTTTGCATCTGCTGTGTATGACAAGCTGTCTTTTTCAAACGCCCACCTCTCTGATAATGAACTCAGCACATCAAACGGGAGCTGAATGCTTCCTCCTGAGAGAGGGGCACCCAGCTGCAGTCACCCTTGCCGCAGGGCCATTTGCAGTGAGTAACTTGCTCGAGTTAAGAAACTCAGGCTATAAGAATAGGTATTTAGCACCAGTGGAACTGATTATTCCAATAATCAATGAATGGAGAGAGGAGTTGTCTTATCCAAAACCCTTGGAGCCGACAAAGAACAAGAAGCTGTCAGTGCTGAAGACCGCCAAGCAGCGGTGATGTCAGGCTCCCTCTGACAGAGTCTTCAGCAGCGGTCGTTGGGGGCCCTGCTGGCAGGGATGGGTACGCACACGGGGCGGCAGCTTCTGGAGGCGTCGGTGTAGCCCCAGGGTGTCCCGGCACCGAGAAGTGCTTTGGTTTGTTTTGCCAGCAGAGCATCTGCCACACAAACTGTGGTGCGGTGACTCGTCAGCGTGGCCTGCTCCTGTCTGTCTGGTCCCGGCGGGGTCTGGGAGCTGCGCCTCCTGACCAGCTGCAAAGAAAATACCCAGGCTGGGGTCCCCTTATCCAGCTTCTAATGACATTTTCCAACAAATGACAAAATGGGAACTTCCTGGTGATGGCAACGGTTTCCTGTTTTCTCGTATTGTGATCCTGTCAACATTTAAAGCCTTGCTGAGAAGGGCATTCCAGCGGCAAAGGCCCCGTGCAGCTCAGCGCTGTGCTTGTCTCTTCTCTTGCAGAAGTGGCCGATGCGCTCCAGGCTGTACATCGGAGCTACGGGACAGTTTCTGACTCACTCGGCACAAGGAGACGGCGCAAACCAAGGAGAAACATCAACCACTTCACAAATCTAAACTCCCTTCTCACTTTAGGGGGAAAAAAAATAAGTGTTATTTATTACACCTTAAAAATATTTAAGTTAAAAAATAGCATCTACAGACAAACTATAATTCCTGAAATACTGCTTGTAGAAGGAATTGATTCTTAAATGTAATTAATACTTCATTAAGTTAATGTGATGCATGATTGGATTCTATCATAGAGCACATTGCTGGGGTCGGAACCGGGGGGTTAGGAGACAGCGACGGCCGTTGGCACGGGCAGGAGAGAGCGGCAGCCGCGCAGCAGAGCTGCTGGCAGAACAGGTAACCGCATCCCCTCCGGGGGAAGCGGGGAGACGGGGCGGTGCCGTACAGGCTGGGGTGAGAAGCACCAGGCAAGTCTGGAAGCAGCCGTCACCGTCCCGCGCGCGCTTTCCTTGCTGCGTGAAGCCACTGGCAGAAATCCGACTGACCACTGTCACCGGGCCCGTGCTTCGTCCTTCAGTGTGTGGTGTCGTTCCCCAAAACCTGGACGCGTGTTCACCTCAAGGAAAAAACGTGCCGAGGTGGGTCCCGCGTGCGCACCACGCTGCGCACCACAGAGACAACGGCCCCGCACGTTAAGCGTTGCCTGTGTCGATCCACACGATTGCGTTGCGTGCTGTGGGGGGGTTCAGAAGGTGTTTACATGTCACCCCAGCACAACCACTTGCCTGCTCAAGGTAACGAGGTTCCTTCATCTTGTCTTTTAGTGGGGTCACACGTTCATGCAAATCGGCCTTCCGAGCTGGCCTGTTCATAGCACGTCTCTCACTTAAACGTCTTCGGTATTCAGGCAGGAAAAGCTGAAACTAAATGCACAAATACCACGTAATGTATTTGTTCTCTAAAACACTCCACTTCCCATGTAGGTCGTTATTGCTGAGGTAAACATTTTATTAAATATTATTCAGTGGACATTATGTGTGTGTTGAGTTGCAAAATCTGTATCAGTTTCTCATTGTACATGACTGAGTTTCTAACAGTAATCTGCATTTATAGTAATGTTTTTCTGAAGATTTCTTCACAGTTTACATTTTAAAACGACATTTGGCAGAAAACAAAACTAGCAAGAGCAACCTTTATGAAAAAAATAATTTTATTGTTTTCATTCTTGAGTCCAACTTGTGATGTCTTTCAGAGGTGCTCAGCAAGTCATTGCAAATTGAGCGTCCAGTATCACAGAAAACCAGGCCTCCGGTAAAAGTATATAAAAACTAGCAGAGCCGTTAGAAAGGGTTGCACAAACCACCTGGGATATGTGAGAGTTGTAAAGCACAGTCACATCTGGAACTCTCCTCCACCCCCTGCAGCATTCTGAGCTTTTAAGAAGGCTGTTCTTTTAAATAGTAAAAATACTTTAAATATATGCCTAATATATATATTGCTTATTTACAAGTGTAAGTGGTTTATTATGAGAATTACATAGCCAGAGCACCACCCAAACACCCAAACTACTGTATTTTGTGGAAAAAATAAAATATGTACAACAGGGCAGTTTTGCATAGGCAAGTATCTACTCTAACATAAATAAGAGCCCGACTTTTTAAAGAACTGTACTCCCCATAGCAGTAAAAAGTGGGTTAGCACAACCTCTTACTACTGGGATAGCTGTTGGTATTCAGAGATGTTAATGAGGAGCTGTGAAGGAGTTGCAAAGCTGAGGAGAGTTAGGCAAGGTGGAAGAGTGACAGAAGAGTGAGGGTTTCGAGGAGCAGTTTGCTGCACAAGAGGAGGACACATCACACTTCAGGCTGATGAAACACCAAACAGCAACGCAGAAGAGCGCAGAGAATTCAGCCTGGTTTTGTCTGTGACGGAGATCTGAATGAAAGGCATCAGGCTGGGGAAAAAGGACAAGCAAAATCTCAGCCAGAAGTCAGTGTCAAACCTCGAGCTGCCGCTGTGTAGCAGTGGTCTGGTAAAAAAAAAAAAAGCATATGAAATGGCACAAGGAAAACGCAAGATGTGGTGATGTTTTGCACGTTACTTAGCACAGAGGCGCTGGTTACTTCACAGACTCTTAAGTAATACACCTGGAAGGAAAGAATTCAAGAAACAAAAAGGGAAAAAAAAAAGGAAAATAAAGACACCCCCCACCCCCCACCCCCCCCCGTTTTTAAAGGCTTTAAATGCAATTGAGAGATTCTGGCTGCTTATTCATAAAGCAAGCAGAAAAAGTGGATAGAAACAAGGTTTAGAAACGTGGACAGTTATGAACGGGTGGCTTGGAGAAACCATTTCTACTCAGACTTTGGCTACAACGCGTGCGGAGCTTCCACAGCCGCCAGCAGGCACCAGAGCTACTTTGCACCCACGACGCTGCTGTCAGCTGTGGCCACGGACGGGACAACGCAACGGCCTCCGCAGCGTTCTGCAGGCGTGTCCAAGGCCGGCAAGAGTGCGCGGCATTACACTCGAGCAGCTTCTCACTGGAGAAGAGCTCCCCGCATCTGGGAGTTGGGATTTTTAAATTTTTGTTCGCTGAGGCAGATTATTCTGCGTCAGCTGCCAGTTTTCATGGCTCCTCTTCCAGCGCCAAGGCACCAGCGGAGGCATCCCGTCTCCTCTGCCCGGTGCCGCAGCTGCTGCCCTCCCGAAGCTCGCACCGGGACCTCCGAACTCGCTTCTCTCCTCCCCTCACCCCCGCAGCCGCTCTCCCTGCGCACCCCCTGCCAACCCACCCTTTCCCCCCACGCGCCGTCAGGGCACCGCGCTCCTCCCGCTCCGGCGGCGCCAACACCGCTTGCTCGGCGAGAGGCGACGAGGCCCAGGGCTGACAGCACTCCGCGCCGCCCCGCAGGCGCCCCCGCCCGTGCGCATGCGCCCGCGGCCCAGCGGTCCCCACAGGCACCGCCCCGCCGCAAAGCGCCCCGCTGCCGCGCGCCTTCCCCGCCCCCGGCACACGGACTATTTAAGGAGCTCCCCCCCTGGGGCCCCTCTCCTTTCGCGCGCCCGGCGGCCCTGAGGAGCGGTGCGGGGCGAGGCGGGGCGGTGACGGGCGGTAACGAGCGGGGCCGGGGGGGTGTGGTGGGGTGGCCAAGCCGGCCGCTGGGTTGCTGCCCCGGCCTCCCCGGGCAGCGCCCCGGCCCGTCCGAACGGCAGAGCGGTTCCCGATAGCCTGTGCCCGGAGGAATCGGCAACGCGCCCTGCTGTTGAGCGGGAGAGCTCCGGTTCCGGCCGGTCAGAGCAGGGCCGAGGGGAGGGACCGGCGGCCCCGTCCTCTCAGAGCGGCGGCCGTCGCTTGGAGGCCGCGCGGTGGCCGCGCTGCTGGGGCTGCGTCCCGGTTGGGGTGCTCGGTCTGGGCGCCGGCCTTGGTGGGCTCAGGCTGACGCCCGCTGGCCCCGCGGGCTTTCCAGGTATTAGGGCCGAGAGGGGCCTAATTCGCATCCGCCACTCCACGGGCGAGCTGCGGCGCTTACCTTGTCTCTTGGCTCATCAGGTCTTCAAAGGAGTGACAGCTGGGACATCCAGAGACTTGGTTCTGCCGATAAATCACTTCCATTGGCAAATGCCATGTCCTAATTCCAAAGATAAATTACCTCTTTTATCCTTGGGGGAATTTGGCAAGCGTCGTATGGTGACCCCGACTGTGCCCCTTTTGGGTTGTAGGCGCCGATCCAAAGCGGTGGGCTCTGGCGGGGACAGGGCTCCGGGGCTCTCGGCTGTCCCTGCGGCAATGCTCTCCGGCAATGCCAGGACCGTTGTGCGGCTGCTGGCCTTCCTTCAGCCCACGAGAGAACATGTCGGCGAGTTCCCCTGAGCGCAGCACGTGAACCGGGGTTACAGGCTGTGCCCTGTGGGGTTACTCCTCTCCCCAGCGGTGGCTGCTCATTAGGAGCAGCGTAATGGCCCTCCAATCAGTCGTTCTCCATCCTGGAGCTCAGTTTCAGTACAGTGGCTGTGCCTCTGCTTAACCTTGGTCCCAGCTGGTGCCATCTGTACTCGCGTCCAGCCAGCAGCGAGGTTGCCCCGTAGGTTGATGTTTCTTTGACAGGCTTACTTTCCCCAAGGGAATATCGATGCTTTCCGCTACTGGCTCAGCAGCGGAGTTCTCCGAATCAGACATTTTTTATCTCTTTTCATTGTTTTAGGCAGTGAGTGAAGTTAAGAGATGAGTTTGTTCCTGGCATCGGGAATCTTCGATCTGGACTCTGCCACGCTGTTGCCTTGCAAGCAGAAAGACATCACGTGAATTCTGGCGCTACGGAGGTAATTTTTTCTGACTGTTCTTAAAAATGTTGAGGAAAGCCTCCTGAAATCTAGATCTACATTTCTGATTCTGTTTTATGGCTTGTAAATTCTCTTACAGATGGAACAAGGAGGATATGTTTTGTTTGCATGTAGCGTTAAGAGGTTGAAATTCTAACAAAAGGTATTACGACAGCTACAAAACCTCTAGGACCTGCTCCCCAGAATGAAGCAGGTGCAACCCAAGAATCGTGAAAGAATTGGAGGGGAGAGGTTTGTAATAGTATCAGAGCATCTAGTTGGTAACTGGGGAGAGAAACAAGGCTTCTGCTTTGAAGAATTAACAGATGCTAGTTGGAAGTGAAGAACAGTGTGCTCCAGTCACCACCCCCACTGGCACTTGGCTGTGTCTGTCTGTTGGAATTCTGTTGTGTTCCAGAGGGAGAAGTGACCAGGACAGTGAGCTTTACTTTTAGAAAGACACTTGGCATCTGGGGCTTGGATGTGACAACCGGGAGGGGCCTGCAGTTTTGTGCCCGGAGAGCGCTTTTTTCCTCTCGTCCCTGGCTATACCGAACCGATTCTGTGCTTAACAGTTAAAACCAAGGTTCTGCTTTGACTTACACAAGTGCATCTCTTGAGACCAATTTAACAAATCCCCTTGTGTTTGATACCTGGAAAAAATTGCACGGTTCTGACCACAGGCAGGGAACTGCTTGCTGGCATAATGATGATGGCTCTTTGCCGTTTACCCAACTGAATTCTGTGATGAGTCGTGTTGTATCTGATGTGCCAGCTAATCAGCAGGATTCTTCCAGTTTGATTTGCTACCGTCATTTCTGATTTTATTTATTCTTTTTAAAGTGCTGTGACATGAGATGACCACCTCCACTGTCTTCGAGCCTTGTGTAGGCACATACAGCCCACAGTAGACTCCGTCCCTTTCTGGAAGCACGGGTGTTTAAGCGGGTGAGTTGTTGTTTTACTGCGATACTGCAGTACTCGGGCTCCAGTAAGCTGCGCTGCCAGCTGGTGAAGGCCTGTACTGGCCATGTACTCTGCTGCCGGGAGCTGTGCTGGCTCACACCAGCTGAAGGTGGGGCCTGTGAGGCAAGGACGCTTGGACTGCTGGCTGGCTTTGCTGTCCTTTACTGGTGATACTGCTACTAATCTATTTCTTTTTGCTTAACACACCTTGGGAGAAGCTGGGGAGTGGTAAGGATAAGAAGTTGTGCTCTTCTTGCAGAACTTTTTTTTCTAAGGTTACACTTTCCTCAATACAGCTTGTCAAAAATAGAGATTTATAAAGGAATTCTCTTGAAGTGTTCTAGAAGTAATCTTGCTGGCATAATGATGAAATCTTTGCCGTTTACCCATCTGACTGTTTATTGATGTGTATCTTTGAATCTGAAATGCCAGTCAAGTTAATCACTTGTATAAGATTGATTAAGCGACCAGAAAACTTTACTAATGTATTTTGAATTTTTTTTTTTTAGTTTGAAAATGGCAGACGGAAGTGTGGAGCTCTAATACACTGGGAAGTGCTTTCATGGCCCTTCCTGCTCCTCAGGAATACTGCTTGATTCCAAAGGAAGGCAGAGCAGTAGCTGTTTACTGAAAATGTGTGAATAATCTGGAACAGAGTTCAGGTGAGAGTGTCACTCCAGAAAGGGAAGTGGTCTTGTGGACACTTGTAGAACTTAGTATGAATATTTAAGTGTGCCAAATAAATTGAACAAAATTGAATCAATCAAGGGTTAAAACATGTAGGGAAAACTTCTGTGTTATCTTGGCTAAATGAGAGTGTTGACAATGTTAGTGGTGGCTGTTTTTCTGCTTATCTTCAGGACAATGTGTATATGAATAAAATCTTGGGTTTCTGTTTTCAGTGGCTGTAGTTTTTTAAGGCTGTGTGAGCAGTAGCGCCGTGATCCTGCTAGATGACGTCCTGGGTAGGAGTCACTCCAAGCCTGCAGTATTCAGCTTGCCCACTGTACTTAGCACTGGTGAGGCTGCACCTCGAGTACTGTGTTCAGTTTTTGGGCCCCTCACTACAAGAAGGACATGGAGGTGCTGGAGTGTGTCCAGAGAAGGGCAACGAGGCTGGAGAGGGGTCTAGAGAACAAGTCTTCTGAGCAGTGGCTGAGGGAGCTGGGGCTGTTTAGTCTGGAGGAGGCTGGGGGGGACCTTATTGCTCTCTACAACTACCTGAAAGGAGGTTGTAGTGGGGCAGGCGTTGGTCTCTTCTCCCAGGTAACTAGTGACAGGACGAGAGGCAATGGCCTCAAGTTGTGTCAGGGGAGGTTTAGATTAGATATTAGGAAAAATGTCTTTACTGAAAGAGTGGTCAGACATTGGAACAGACTGCCCAGGGAGGTGGTTGAGTCCCCATCCCTGGAGGTGTTTAAAAAACGTGTAGATGTGGCACTTCGGGACATGGTTTAGCAGGCGTGGTGGTGTTGGGTTGATGGTTGGACTTGGTGATCTTAGAGGTCTTTTCCAACCTTAATGATTTTATGATTTGACTGGAAGCCTGTACAGTTTTTCTGCTGCTGCTGCTTTTTTTAACATGTACTTCTTGGATATAAAACTCACTCACTATTATGTCTACTGCCATATTCTTACTAGGAAGATAAAATACAGGGAAGCCCACAGCTGGAGAAGCATACTGTATCTCAGACACATCATCTTCTACACCACCATTCTTTACACTTGCTTTTGCAGCAAGGTAGAGTTTAAATCATTGCGCTGCCTACCTACCAAGCTATCTAATAACATTTTTTTTACTTTCCTGTAAGGTTCTGCTATCCCCTGCAGTCTATATAAAGTAATGTGGAAATAGTTTTGGGGTTTCTTTTTCAGATTGCAGGAGCACACTAGAATCCTGGTCTAATACTGTGGTGCTGTGATGTAAAACAAAGACATGGAACATCAAGCAGTATGGTGATACTTTTCATAAAATTCTTAGAACATGAGTAATGAAGAAAGTTGACCTACACTAAAAAAAGAGTTTTAATGTACTTGAAGCTATTTAACCCTCATTGGTTGACACATCTGAAAAGAAGCAACAAGACAAATGCAGAGAGTTCATGTAGTTGGAATTAAACACTAGATTCTAAACTCCTGGTGTAATTGTTAGTTGTAGTCTTATTAAAAACCCTGCTTTATTCCTGGCAGTCAACGTGGAGGAACAGTGGTAGCCAGGAAGAGAAGATCAGGTTGTGGCTTTATTCTGAAGTCATGGCCTCCTGTCACTCCTGCCTTCAAACAAGAGTCACAAAACTTGTAACTAAATCTTGTCAACTATGCTTTATTCCTTAGCAAAACAGCACTGAACTGTCTTACACAAATACTAAAAACCTCATTAATTGTATATTTCTAACTACAGTTTCTCAAACATCTAAAGTAGAAGCTTCAGGCTTTACTTAAAGTGGAGTTTTCACTCTTCGTTAGTGTTAATGTGAATTCCTGGGCCATATGCACTGATAAACTTCAGCACCTGATGGTGACACTGCATTAGGTAACTGTCTCTCTGTTGCAGGGAGTTTTCATCACTGAGGTCAAATGGAAATACAGGATGTGGTGCTACGCATAATGCAGACTTACCTAAGCAAAGAAGAAATCAAGACTTATGCTAAAAGACTTGATAAACTCTTGCCAGGACTTTGAAGGAAAAAGAGCTGTGATGCAGATTACTTAGTAATGCAGTCTTATATGTTACCATTTTTAATTGTTGCATCATAATTGTTGTCTCACTGCCAACTTTGTGTGAACAAATGTGACTGGTGCTAGATAAAAACACAAAAAAACCTACCAGCTTGTCTTCTCTTTCCTCAGGGAAGGAAATCTGTCTTTAACATGGACCAAGGTCTGAGGAGTGATGCCTCACATAAGCCAGCCTAAAGGATGGAGGCTTGGTGCTGGCCTGTGGCCTAACTACATACAGCACTGAGACTCTTGGCAGAAAGTCAGCTGGAAGACTTTTCTTGTATTAGTCTTTAACAGTGGAAATTCTGGGCTGTTTGAAATGAACTGTTACTGCAACCAACTGATACAAACTTTTTTCAGACTGCCAAAATACAAAAACTACATACCCAAAACTAAAGACTGAGTTATGTTATTTACCATGTTTTAGGGTAAGAGACGATTCAAGTAGCAAGATGGCAATCAACGCATCTTCCTCAAGTGCTTCCTTTCTTAAACTTAGTTTAGTATGAGCCTTAGACAGGGAAATCCTAAAAGATGAATATAGGCATGTCAGAAATAAAAAGTCCTGCAGACATGAAGGCAGTAAGTATTGCCCTGTTTCAAGCACTTCTCTAAATTGAAGGTTAACACTGGAGTGGTTTCTTTCAGTACTTCAGTTGTGTAAACTTCCCACAAATGCTGTGCAGTTATACTTACCACTGACAAAGTGCATACTATGATGCTTTACTTTCTTGTACTATGAAAGCAGTGGCACTTGGTATATTGTCTACTGTTAATACTTGTTTTGCTTGCATAATGCAAAGCTGTGTTAATTTAAATCCCATTTTTGTTTTTCTAGCTAGCTTAGTAGTGATAATTGTTTCTCAAGTCACTGTTTTTTTTTGTCTGGCAAAGTTCTTCAAACTTTTTTTGCAACACCAGTATGTAAAAGAAATGGTAAATTAAGATTCTTTACGCTTGAACTTTTCAAAACTTAAAACTCTTGTCTAGATTTTTAACAAGCTCTTGAGCAAGTTAGCACAATTTCTTTTTGAAACAAAGATGTGTCTCCTTTAGTACGAAAAGTAGGACATACAGAATTTTTAGTGCAGATGCTGATAATGTTGATCCATGAATAGAATCTCTTCTCACTCTGCGACTTGCAAGATAGTAGCCCTGAATGAGGTTTTCTGCTTCTGAACTCAGCTCAACGTGAAGATTCTTAGCAAACAAAATAAACTGGAGAGAGGGTATACATTTTAAATATTTAACTGGAAAATAAAGAATTTAAATTTTTCACATCTTTTAACACATCAGTGGCACAATAATATAGCTTGGGCAGTGTATTCTACCAATACTTTTTATAAAGGCGGCTGTCACCGTTCAGCTACGCGTAAGGGTAGATCTCAGATACTAAACAGAATCATAAGTTAATTATACTAGAGATACTGACAGTTTATTTAGAAAGGAATATAAACTTTTACTACTGATTATAAACTATTCTTGTAAAAAGTAGGCACTGGAGATCTGTTCTCATATGAATATTAACCTAGTATGTTTTTTAGAAACAAGATCAAACTGAATTTATTACGCTGGCCCTTTTAAAGAACTGAAGCTAATTTTATCAGTGACCCTATTAGTGCTGCTGGGAATATGGTGGGGGGAAAGGGTAGGAAATGAGCATTAGCAGGTTTTAAAATCAGCAATCAGAATGTGCAGACAGAACTTTCTGCTTCCAGAAACAGTATGATATTGCCAAGTGTAACGCATTTCTACATTGTTGGGTAGTATCTGTTACCTCCTCATAATCCTGCATTCTGAACTGCTCCGAGACCTTGTACAGCATGGCTTCAGGATTAATGGCTTTTTTCAAGGTATGCTGCACAAGAAGGGAAGGCAGTCGACACGAAGGAAACTCATTGTATATCAAAAGCCCAAAACCATCTACAAGGTTAGGTGGAATCAAACTCACATCCTAAAGAGGAGACCCGGAGAAAGAAAACAATTACTTTATTCAGGCCTTTTGACTTGTAGAAACATCACTTTTTTTTCAACGTGAAATGTTCAATACTCAGATATACACTGAGTCCTGCAAGATTATCTAATGGACTAGCTATAATATATGCAGTAAAATTTTGTTTTGGTAGAAGTTGTCAAAAGCTATTCTGAATAAAACAAATGATACCTAGTTTTGGGAAAGCTAGCTCATTTTAGAAGATACGTGATTTAAAGTCCCTTAAGTTGTGACTTTTTTGGGAAATACTAACAAATCTGATTGATTGCTTGCATTATTTTGCAAGTTGAAACAATCACAAACACAAGTGACTGCTGTAGTACAGTTACTGTCAGAACAAGGCGTGTGCTTTACCATCTGTCCAATTAAAAAGTTTTCCTTTTGTATATGTTTCTTTGAGGAAGAATCCACATCTACAAAAGACCAAAAATTGGTCTGAACTGAAACAGTAACTTGTTGGTCCACCTCTTCTCCATACTTCTTCCCAGGAATGAATACTGTTGTCGTTCTGCTCTCTAGCACTAGGATGGGACAAAATATGTCAGTTATGTGATCCATCTAGTTTAACTATAAATTCTCATCCCCCACACACTGTCTGAAACCAGTCAGGGTTATGGATTTCACTGAATTGTCATGACAGTTCAGTGAAATACATAATCCTGACGTTTTTGCAAGAGTCCGGGATTTCCACGCCAGCAGTTGTGAGGACTGCACATGCGAGTGCCTAAATCCTAGGATTTACAATCTAGCCTTCTAAAGAAGCACGACGAATACGCTTACGTTGCTGTCTAGGAATTGTTTTGTCAATCAGCGGATCTCTGTAGCGTAGCCGTGTAGCAAATGTAAGCTTATACCACTTTGGCTTTTTTTGTCCTTGTTTCTTAGATGGACTTGATAAAAATAATAGCTAACATTTTTCCCAGCATTTGAGGAACAAACCTAGCCATGATTTGCATGTTTGTTTTGTTCTGTCCTCCTATGAGATTACCGGACTGTAGAAGTTCGAGTTTATCCTTTTTATATGAAGATAAGTCTCCTATGTAACAGATACCACCCTTGGCCAGCACAGCACTGCAAGCGTGGATACTTGCACTCCCCGTTCCGTGTTTATCTTTGGACACAGAAGGAAAAATTTCACTAGAAGGTGGGTGTCGTATGCTGCGAGGCAGAAGGCATATGCTGTAATTCAGAAGCCTAAAGAATTAAATAATTCTGTCAGTCATAAATGGTTATTGTTCAGTTTTTCAAAACTTAAATAACACTATACTTACTACTTTATTAATGGTAAGGACTCACTTAGAAACAACAACAAAAAAGCCCTTAAGATAAAACCAGTGTCAAAACTAAATATTTAAAGTAACTTTGAATGCAAAGGTAGAAGTCCAAGCTTTCTCGCCAACAGTGCCCAACAGGACTGTATTTCTTACGGCCTTAACAGCGGAGGGAAATCACAGCTGAAATAGTAGTGATTCCTACGAAGTCAGAAAAGTCTCATAGCTTAACCCCACACTGTTAACTCCTACTCCTATTCTAGAGAAACTTTTCCATTGCTTTAAAAGGGTAGAGGATGAGTTATCCTGGCCACCTGGGAAAAGTGGAAAGGCTGGGAAACTTGCAAGCCCTGCCTGCCTGGGTTACCCCCCTGCCCCGCCTCCCCGGTTCTTTCTGAGGAAGCAGGCATACAGTTTCTTTCTCCTGCCCTGTACTGTGTGCCTTGGCACAAAGAGGGTGCAAACTGTCTGTCTGGTTCCACAACCAAAGGCTTCTAATGATTTTAAGATGTCACAGCACGATTTACCCTAGTATTAATAACTGGGAGAAAATAATTAAAATTAGTAAGTATTAATAAATAGGCTCTCGTACCAATATAAATATGATGTAGGAAATGCCTATTTTTGACAGGCTGCTGACAATAAAATACTATGTGCACATGCAAGGCAGGACAAATGACAGTACTGACCAAGGTCTGCAGTGTGCAACAGTTTTAGCATTAACCAGATGTTTTGACTCTCAAAACACTCTGAGTTCCTATGATTTCTCTTACAAAATCTTACTCTTAACCTGGGGGAAAAAAATCCTGCAGCCCACATTTTTTTCAAATTTGAATTTCTACAGCCCACATTTTTAAAAATTTGAACTAATTTCTACAGCTAAATTTTGAAATTATTAAAGTTTTTCTCCCACAACAAAAATAGTAATGAATTTGTTGAACTCAAAATTCATGCCACTTTCAAAACTCTCTTTCAAAACTAAAAATGAAGCCCTGTTTTGAGCTGTGGAAGGAGAAAGTTGTTTTTTTAAAAAAATTAATGTACATTTAAAGCTGACCATATTGTACTTTTCCACAGTGCATGTGAAATGGTGTTAAGAATTTATAGTTGTGTGAAGGGATAAATACATAAAATATATAAACACAGAAAAATATCTTGTTAAAGGCAACAACAGCCAGGTTTATGACCTACGTGTGAAGATGGACATGACTTCTGATACCTTATTGGTATAGTTTTTATGAAAAAGACTGATAAAAATTTAAACATGTATTTACACACTGCTTATTAACTGAAAATGCTGATAGTTGGGAAGGGGTGATGAAAAGGCTTAAAGTGACACAAGTTTTGAAAAGCAGAGCCCTTTGTTTTTATCATTACCAACTTCTGTGACAGTCTTCAGTTTTGATTTTAGATGAATGTTTTGTCTGAGCAGTGCTAAACTGTGCTAGTGTTAAAATCTTACTGAGATCATGACCAGAGTCTTAAGGGGTTTCATTATTAGTGCAGATCTGATCTCGATTTATCACTTGAGATAAATACAAATGTCCCAGGGTATTTTCACTAAGTCGGAGCCCTGTATATTCTTTTAAAATATAGTCTCTTCAGCCATTCCACTAAGACCAATCCTATTATCTTTAAAAATACTCACGTTCTCAAATCTAATTTACGTGAAAAATAAGCAATCTCTTTACCTATCAATTATTAGCGTGTCGCTTGTCACAATCAGCAGATCCAGATAATCTGCATTTTCTTTTTCACATGTCTGTACTAGACTCAGCAATATTGCAAGTTTAAGAGTATTGTAAGTGCCTGGTGGGACAACTTGAGAAGCAAAGATATTGGCAAGGATGGCTGTAAACCTCCAGCGTGAACTTGAAGTCAGTGATAACAGATACTTAAACTTGTCACTGACAAAAGAAGGACCTGGTTAAAACAAAGTACAGATTAACAAACACTTCATAAGAGAGCTATGCAGATATATTAGAACAAATCACCATTCTGCTCTTGATACAAATCAAAAATTCTAGAAGATTTTTCCACCTTTTTTAGTCAACTTTTAATGGAACTTTCTTACCACTCGGCTTACAGAGCTGTACGCTATTGACTTCTATACATGCTGTAGCTTGTAGGCCATTTTGTACATAAGCTGGAATTCCTATTATCTTGTAGTGGTTTCCTATTTTCATTTTATTGGCCAGTTCATCTAGAAATTGAAAAGAAAAAAACCCAAACGTGGGGGAGGGGGGAACCTGAAAATGTGTTAGGGCATAAAAACAGTTTTAAAGACATGGTCAGAAAATTTCTTCACATTCTGAACGATTTGATTTTATGATTTAACTGCAGAAAACAATAGTTGGATGCCAGGTTCACCATAACGGACTAGAATAAAATGAAACATACAGTTCTAATTGATTAGTGCAAAAGGTAAGGAAGGCACACTGGGTGAGGAAAAGTAGATTCCTATAAAGAAAATGGATGATGCATTTAGTTCTGCATTGAAAAGAAAATAGACAATTGTTTGCAAGTAGTGGTAGTAGGAACGCAGTTCCTACTCTGAAATTTGTGGTGACACCATTAAGAGTTACTGCCCTATAAAATGTCAGAGAAAAAAACACAATAAAAAGAACATCAAAACTGAACAGATTTCAAAAAGACACACAAAAATAGCTTTGGGAATCTTTATTTTTTTAAATCAGATTTATTTTTTTGAAATTATAGTTAGGTCCAATGCAATACAAATCTCAGCTGTGAGACCCTGTCTAACCTCACTGATCACTGAAGCCAGTGGAAACTTAATGCATACATAACTCAGTATCTCAGCCATAGATTCTGCTTGATTGTTTTACTATTTTTACAAATTTTAAATTACTATTTTTTTCGGTTTAGTTTTCAAGAAATGAACCGTGTAATTCCACAGACTTTTGAAGTGGCGAGGTTTGGGGTTTTTTTAATGAGAATTAATGGAAGTATGTTGGTGAGTTGTGATTTGAGTTGGATATTCACATTAGAGATCGTTTAATGTTTACAGTGGAAGGTAGTGGTAGTAGAAGCAAAAAATCCTGATGGAATGCAGAAAACGGCTAGATTGAGGAAGGATGTTAAAAAGGCCTGAGGTTGGCACAAAAAAGTATGAACAACAGGAAGCAGAAAGAAGAAAAAAACCAAGCTACAATTAGAATGCAATACTGCAGAGTGGCCAGGGGATTGTACTTCAATGAAGGCATAAAAGTGAACACAGCAGTTTTGCCATGCGCACCCTGCAATCACCTTTGTATACTGCTTAGTCACCTAGCTAATTTTATTTATTTTCCCCCCATAATTTTATTAAAGTACTGCAATATAAATGATGATGACTTTCACCATTTTATCCAGAGAAATGGACCTATAAGGAAAATGCAAGGGACTATTACAGTTCAGTTCTAAAACATTTTTGACAAAACTCCAAAATTCAGCTTACCTCTCAAGAAAACTGTGAACGTCTGAATCCTAAAATATGATTTATCATTGGAATACCCTTTCAAAGCATTAAGAACTTTTGCATCGATCATTTCAACTATTTGTTTATCTTTCAAAATAAAGGCAAAGAAAAGGTTAGTGCTCTTGAAAATAGTACAGCTTTTTTTAAAAAATTATTGGTATGTTTGGGGGCTTTTTTGACTTAACCATTTTGTTTACTTATTGTGTAACACAAGTAGGAAAGTAACAGATCTAAAAATAAAACTACATAGATCCTACCACCAAGTACTCTAAATTTTACGTCTTCCTGCAGTGGCGAAGAACACAAACCACACACAAAATCATTCCTCACTGTGGCAGATTCTGTGGCTCCAGGCAGATGCACTCTTATGTACCTAAACCCTAAAAAAAAAATAATTAAAAAAATGTACCAGGCATTTAAAATGAGGACATGGCTTTCTTTTAAATTTCACATTAAGAACAGAAGTGATTAAAATACTGGACAGTGAAATTCCGAATTCAGCATGTGTTTCTTCAGATGCGCACACGTTCACATACTGCGCTGGCACTGAAGTGGTCCGCAGCACTTACGATGGGCTGACCAGGGGATGGCAGAATTCCCTACTGCATATTCCCGGGGAGCAGAGCGTGGCCTGCCCGTCTGAGCGAGTGGCTGCTTCTGCCTCACGTGGAAGTGACAAGGGCTGCGAGATGTTCGTTATTACACCCCCATAAAGACATCGTTATGATTTATTCTGCTCTCTCCTAACTTTGGGATTTCGCTTCTCTTCTGTAACTTTATGGTCTCTGTTACAGGAAGCAGCAAACAAAACGGCCTTAAAAGCACCCGAGGCCTAATACTGCAACAACACAAGCACTTCAGGAATTTTCCTCAAAGAAGTAGTTCCACAGAAGTCATTAAAGCGAGCTTGTTCTATGTTAGAAGCTCTTGCCAGTCCGTTAAGCATACTGTTCTGCAGTATTTTTATACGAACAGACACACAGCTTACAAGGGGAAAAGAAAAATACTAGTTTAGCTTTTTTCCTTTCAGATAATTTATTAAATTATACTGGCAATGTATCTTTTCTCATATAAACCATCTTCAGCATTAGGAAAATGGATTGCTGGCATAGCTATGCTTCTAAAACATTTCATAATACTGAGCAACCACTGGCAAGGTCCACTGCTTTCAATTAATAAAAATCATGCAGTGCTCACTACAAAAATGTCTGCATAATACGACTGCATAGGAAAATGCCTTTTTCATGCTAGGTTTTTAATCTCTGTTACCGAAATTATTAAAAAGCTTATGAAATAGTACAGAGTGCCTTTTGTTTTGGATTTTTGGTTTGTGGTTTTGGGTTTTTTTTATTACCTTCAGAAAATGGACAGGTTTCCTCAGAGCAAAGAAATCTTGCTCCTTGTGTATATTTTGTTAGAGTTCCCATTGCAATCGCTATTCCTTCAGACATATAAAATCTTCGAGATGTGTAATTAAAGGGAAACGCAGAAAGACTCAGAACGTAACTTGGTAAAGGTGGCAAATGTGTTGGTTTCAGCAGTATACTAATCTAACAAGAGACACAATTACATTAATACCATAAAAACGTTTTTTATTTAAAACTGCTTTACTTACACACAATGTGATACGTAGGTATTAGAAAAAAATTCAGAAACGCATGAAGTGTAAGAGTAATGAATTAGGTTTCATATTAATTATACCAAAATTCCTGCAATACAGTTGGGTGATACTTCCAGCTATTTTTAATTACAAATAATACTACAATCAAAGGAAAAAAGAAAACTGAAAGTTAATACAAAAATAATACTTGTTAATACTTCACCATACTGAAAAGATTTAAGATCTAAATGGAGGAAAACAATGCAGACTCACCTGGGTCTCTGTCTGCAGTTGTTCAATTAATGATAATGTCTTAATAGCTATGAAGCATACCTGTGATTGAAATATAACTTCATTTTAGAAAGGAAAATCTAAATAAAATTTAGAAGATGTACTTTTGTCTGCTCTTGTATATAAATATATACTTACTGACTGAAAAATCTGTGCAGCTTGTATGGGATTATGAAGAATGTAGTTTCCAAGAGTTGCATCTAATTCAGCAATATCGGAAGGATTTATTGAAATAATGAAACGGTAAACAGCATAACTTTGTTTTGAGTCTGCAGGAGCAAAAACTACCTTAAATAACAGAGATTTTTGTAAAATTTTTTTTTGGTAGTGTTATGTTTGTAACATTAACAGACTATCTATCAAGTGAGTAATACCATTATATTTTTTGCAATCGTTCACGAATTTCTGAAGGCCACCACTTCTGTCCAGGTAAACAAGGGCAATTTCCCTCATTTTCTGTATTTCACGACGCATCTTCCACGAAAGATCTCTGCACTCTTTAGCAAAATGTTGGAACAAACTGTGAAGAAATGATGTTAGAACTGGCCATGCTACGATAATAATAAACATATATATTAACAAAGCCATACAAAATTAAAATAGTCTCTTTTTGAAACTATGCAGTTCTTTAAAATAATCAATGGAAGGCTCTTTCCAATGGCTGAAGCATACTACATTCCTGAAGTACATTCCTGAAGAACGCTCTAGGTGTTTTCTTTTCTCAGTGAATTATTTCACTGCCCCATTCCCTAACCCATGAAATTAAAGCTGGCATTTAATTTAACCTCCCCTATATATTTTTATAGGTATAATCAGCCCATCAAAAGTCAGACTTATATATCTCCCTTACCTGAGAAGTCTGTCATAGCTTTTAAAAGTGTGAAACTGGGCAACATCTTTTCCCTTTTTCAAGTCTGACTTTCTTACTCTGCTGTTACCTCCTGTAGCACCCACTTCAGGTGCTGACCTTGCAAACGCTTATTTCCATCCATGTGCACAGAAGATCAATTCTGATCCCCACAGACAAAACTTTCGCAACTGCAGTCTTGGTTTGTAGGCTGACCGAGCTCTTCAGTGCTATTTCCATTGTGTATTAGCCACAACTCTTTTTTTTTTTTTTTTTTTTTTAAGTAGAATCTCATACTATGAAGCACTACTTTGCTGAA
>Ga0065711_1036444_pt1 | contig 20981 bp, 14 predicted proteins | sample Hoacrofraction12_FD_59098 | JGI IMG/M metagenome (GOLD analysis project Ga0065711, IMG submission 59098) | Hoatzin crop microbial communities from Cojedes, Venezuela - Epithelial fraction 12 v2 (version 2) | ecosystem: Host-associated > Birds > Digestive system > Esophagus > Crop | place...
ACTCTTGTGGATCTGACGTGCCAGGCCACAGAATCCACACGGTCCAATAAACACGGTTGTCCCTTTCCTCCACCTGGTTGGAGGCAGGGCCCCTCTAATCCTGGTCAGAGAATTTGCTGCTCACCTGCTGTAAGAATGACTTGGAGGTCCCTTCCAGAGGATAGGAATCAAGATCAAATTGCCAACCTGGTCTGGAGAGCTGGCTGCTGGAAACTGGAGCGGCATTTTTCCTAACAGAATCCCCTTTGGTGATTGTTTTACCTCGCAACTCACGTACTCGTGCCTCTAGGCTTGAGGTGGGTTTTCCATCCCACTTCCTCATGTCCTCTCCCTGGTCACGCAGGTAAAACCACAGGGTGCCCCGTGGTGCGTAGCCTCTGTACTCTGTCTCCTGAGCAGAGAAACGCTTGCCCCTAATAGCTGAGATGCAGGCCCGTACAGGTGGGGAGTAGGACATATCCTCTTTGAATTGCTGGACCTTCTGGGACAATTTATTCACAGCTGAGACAAGGGAGGAAGAAAGACTTTCCTCATATTGATGGAGTCTAACAGCCACCTCATCCACTGCTGGTGCCTCCTCACCTTTCCAGTTTAGGACTGCCAGTGAGTTGGCATATGAGGAGGGTGCGCTCCGCACAAACTTCCTCCACATAGATGCTGTGCACTGGACTTCATCTGGGTTCATAGTAAACATCGTCTGGTTCATAGTAAACCAGGTCCCGCACAGCTAATTCCTTCAAGTACTGAATACCCCATTCCATATTGGTCCACTTGCCAGCATACAAAATCGTCACTGAAGGGGTACCTCTCCCTCATGCCTGAGAGAAGTCTCCTCCAGAGGCTAAGGACTTGTTCCTTTTTCCCAATAGCCCTGTCAATGCCCCCATCCCTGGCCAGGCATCCCAGCTGCTTGGCTTCCTTGCCCTCTAATTCCAAGCTGCTGGCCTCGCTATCCCAGCATCGCAGCAGCCAGGTGACAATGTGTTCGCCTGGGTGGCGGCTGAAATCTTTCCGCATGTCTCGCAGCTCGCCCAGGGACAGGGACCGGGTGATGATCTCTGTCTCTGTCTCCTGCGATGACCCTGGCTCATTGTCATCCCTCCCGGAGCAATCTAATTTGTTTGCGTCTTTCTTTAGTTTTACAGGGGCGACTGCTACCGGGACAGGTTAGTTCTTGGGCTCAGCTGCGATGCCTGCTGCTGGAGCTGGGGCTGGAGGGGCTGCCATGCCTGCCGGGCAAACCGGGGCCGCCCCTGCGGCCGTGGTGCCGGCTGGGGGGGCTGTGACTGCCTGCTGGGCTGGAGGGGCTGCAGGGCCAGCTGGGGGGACAGCGCCACCCGCAGTGCCTGCCGCTTCACTTCCCCCCCTTTCCCCTTTAGAGCAGTGAATCAGGTTGAACAGGGCTTGGTAGGCGTGGGCCAAACACCAGCACGCTGCAGTGATTTGTGTCTCTCTGGAGTTCCCAGGGTGGCAGCACACTTCTTGCAGATATTTTACTAGTTTGTCCGGATTCTGCACTTGCTCAGGGGTGAATTTCAAAAACACCGGGGGTGTCCTAGGTACTTGCCCATGCTGTCACACTCACCCAGCCACTCACAGCTATCCAGCCCCAGGGCAGGTCTCTGCACGATGTTGTTAACTACTTGTTTAACCCTGGACAAAATCTGAAACCCATTCAGGAGGCATAACAACAGGAGCGTGCTGGCCTGAGCATCCCACGGGTACTCAAAATTCTCAAAAGCCGTTAGGACTAGCCTGAAAGAGAGAGGGGGGGCGAAAGAGTGGGGGAAGGTATCCTCTTCGGTTTTCCCCACAGATTGGGTTTGATTATTAACAAATTCTAAGACATAGGATCCGAGGTACGGAAATGACCGCAGTGCCGCATGCAAATACAAGCCTAATTTCATGCACATTGATGTTATCGTGTCATAAGTCGACATCATACAGTACAGTAAAATCATAATCCTGATCCTTTTCCCCGCCATGATGAACAGCACCACAGGGAACAAGTACAGCAGGTACGGATTCAAATACCACAACCATCTGATCAAAGTCAGAAACATTTTTACCATCGACTGTTTAACTAACACAGTAAATGCATATGATAAATGTTAACAAAATCTAAGAAAGCTGTTTTAACACAGGCTGCTCAGCCCTGCCGTTATCCCCACCCAACGTTTGGGTGCCATATTTAATGTTATGATTTGGCTGCGGCTGGCAACAGAAACGCCACACTGCGGCCCCTCCTCCCACCGGAGTGCGGAGGAGAATGGAAAGAAACAGGCAGAAACTGGTGAGTCGGGATAAGGGCAGTTTAACAGAATAGCAAACAAAGGGAACAGGAACAACAACAATACGGATAAGGAGAAAACACAACGCAAACCGCACAACTCACAGAGCTGCTCTCCCAGATCGCGGCTGTGCTCTCCTGAGCCACGAGTGAATTCCCGCCGCCCACCTCCCCCCCACCGGAACCTGGCATGACAGCACATGGTATGGAATACCCTGCTCTGTTTGGCCAGGTTGGGCCAGCCCACCCAGCTCTGTCCCTTCCTGAATTCCAGTGAAAATTAACCCTGTCCTGGCCGAACCCAGGACACTACCCTACAGAAATGCAAAAACCTCAGTTTTCTGGTGATAATAATTCAAATCCACAATGCCTTTGTAAATCTCCTCAAAGACAAAGATCTAATAAAAAGTAATTAAAATAATGATAAATTTCTTCAGGATATAAACAGTGTGCAGCAAATTTTGAGGAGACTGCCACGTGGTGACTACTTCTTCATCAGTGTATGTTTCAGGCAACATTCTACCCAGGAACCCAAAAGATAAGTTGGTGTCTGAAGGAAAGGGTCTAAATTCAGAGTTGGCATGGGATTGTGTAGCTCAGCTGAATTCAGTAAGAAGCAATACCTTGCTCTAGATAAATGATTAAAACTAATTTATGTGTCATTTATACGAGCTTTTGCATAAGCAATATGGCATCAGTGAAGTTGCCTCTCACATACTTTGAGAACAGAAAACCTACAAGCTTGGCTGGGACTAATAGTGTTTATTTGCTTACACAAGCCAGTTAATCAGCACAATGTATTTAACTCACTTCTAAGGCAGAACTGGGAAACTTTGCATTCTCAGTGGTCAGTGGCCATGAACTCTTCCAAAACAGCTTTCTGGGGTCAATCTCATTTTGTGCCATGCAGAAGTCAAACAAAATCAATGCTTCCTACCAACAATGTCCCACTGCTCAGAGAACAGCAATTCCCCAAGGTATGTTAATTTATTTACTTCTTTCACTGACCTTAGTGGAGTTTAAGTAGTATGTATTTGAATATGTCTGAACAGTTCATAGGTAATTCAGAATGCCCCTGAGAAAATATCTTTCCCTTTCAAAATGAGTATACGTCTGAAACATTACATCCCCAAAAAATCACAAATAGGGTCAACTTTAGTTAGAAAGAATCAGAACTTAATTTACTGCAACATTTACCTCTGCATATCTTTAGATAAGAAGGCAATTTCTAAGTAAGGTGCTTTATTGTAAGAATTCTTCGACTGTGGATAAGAATTTGGGTTATCTTATACTTTTTATATGCTTGGCATTGTATCTTTAAAGTACTTTAAAACACACTGAGTTAGAAATAATAGTTCCACAGACAGGAGATAACTAGGATAACGATAATTCATATGGAGTCTGGAGCAACAGAACTCATTTAATAAAATCAGTGTGAGTAGACAGCATTTAGGGTTTTCTCCTGTGCATGCTCAAAATGCTACATAAAATCAGCTTGTGTGTAAGGTAGTGGCCTGGTCATTTTACTAACACCTTGCATCCTTCAAGCAATACAGCGGTACAAAGAGAAGCATCAGGTATTCACTATGAGGTAATAGCCTATTCTGTCGCTACCCAGTGGGCTCTGAAGACTCTCCATGTCTGAAAAAAATTGTAAGTTGTCTTGAGCTATCATGGACTGAAATTGTCAAAATCCAGTCACTTAATGATAACAGTTTGTTCTGCACGTGGGTATTTAGTATGTAGCCAACATATGGCCTAAACTACAAAAATCCTGGAAATTTAACTGCAGATGAAGCTCTTTGCCTTGGTATCTCAGATATTTTCGTGTGCTGGAGAACATACTGGCTACAGTGCACAGAGAGGTTACATACTGTTTTAGTGTTTTCAGTACCAAGCCAAAAATTCAGAACCTCCTGACATGTACTGCTGAGCTAGTGCAAACTCTCACTGTTCCTTCAAACTCATTTGAAATACTTTTGAAGGGGTAATTTTCTCCTGATAGACTTCAGGGTAGTGTCAGTATGATCTGCCTTCCCCTAGCTAGTGTATAAAGCTGGAATAAACATCATGTGTGTGCTTTTGCTAAGCCACATAAATACGAGCATATGTTCACATCTAACGCAGAGTGATCAGTAGCATGCAGGTGCAGCATTAATGATGATAGCAGAAGAGCCTCAGTTAACCTCGTCTTAGTGTAGTTTCCATGACATATTTGCACATGACCTCTATAAGGAAATGTAAGCATACCGAAATCAGTCATGAACACTGCCCAACACAATTAGATTTAATGTGTACTTTGATATTTTATTTTAAAGAACAAAGTCAAGTCTTTAAAATGAGATTCCCCTGAAGGACTAATATGATGTTTTTCTCTGAGGTCAAAGTTCAGAGATTTTGGAGGTCTTTTCTATCAGAAATTCTTTGCGTTTTCCTGTAAACCAGCAGGCACTGGAAACACCCTTTCCTCCCATCCTATCATATAGTGTATAAGATGATTATTCATGCCCAAATTCCATTAGTTCTTAAGGTTTACCTTCTTCCATATTGATTTTGACTTCTATTCAAGCCTGACTTTATACATCAGGCTGTTTTATCTGGAGTATCTGTTGAAGAGAGTTTTCTTCTCCCGTGCCTACCAGCCTTTTGCACAACCTCCTTCTTTTTCAATACCAAGAGTTGATACAGGGAGAAGTGAGATGAAGGAACAGAGGTTTGGCTGTATAGCTGTACCTTTTCTATCAGCCCATGCACTGCATCTGTTCAAGAGTAAATCCGTACAGGCCTTACCCAGGCTACAGTACTCCATGTGCTGGTCTTTATAGCGATCTTTAACAGCTGCCAGTGAAGAGTCATCCTTCATTTCAGATATCAAAGACCAGAAACAGATAGAACAATGTCAAAGGAACATTTATAACACTAATAAGTGTGGCCAGTCAGAGCAGTGACAAATGTTCCTTAGCTGTGTCCCAGGCTGAGCAGCAGAAGAATAGCAACCTTAAGTATGGGTATGGACACGGCAGATCCCCTTGCACCCCTCCAGGGAAATCAGCATGTTTGTCTTCCTCTCTGAAGTGTCTGTACAACAGTGCATGCAGTATGGGCAATAAGCAGCAAGAATTAGAGATCTGTGTGCAGTCACAGGGCCATGATCTTATCGCAATTACAGTAGCATGGTGGGACAACTCGCATGACTGGAATGCTGTCATAGATGGCTACCTACTCTTTAGGAAAGACAGGCCAGCAAGGCGAGGTGGTGGAGTTGCTCTATGTGTGAGGGAGCAACTGCAACATATCAAGCTCTGCCTGGGGGTGGACGCAGGATGAGTCGAGAGCTTATGCATAAGAATTAAGGGACAGGCTCATACAGGTGATGCTGTTGTGGGTGTGTACTGCAGACAATGTGACGAGGAAGAGAAGTTGATGAGACCTTCTATAGACAGCCTCACAGTCACTGACCCTGGTTCTCATGGGAGAATTCAACCACCCTAGCATCTGCTGGGAAGACCACACAGCTGGGCACACACAGTCCAGGAGGTTCCTGCAGAACATTGATGATTGCTTTTTGATGCAAGTGGTGGAGGAGCCAATGAGGAGAGGCATGCTGCTGGAGGGACTGGTTGAGGATGTGAAGGTTGGGGGTAGCTTCAGCTGCAGTGACCATGAAATGGTGGAGTTCAGGATCCTGCGAGGAGGAAGCAGGGCAATAAGTAGGATCAAAATCTTGGACTTCAGGAGAGTTAACTTTAGCGTCTTCAAGGAGCTACCTGAAGGAATCCTGTGGGTCAGGGCTCTAGAAGGTAGGGAGATCCAAAAGAGCTGGTTGCTGTTTAAATATCACTTCCTCCTTGCTCAGGATAGGTGCATCCCCCTGAGCAAGAAATCTAGCAAAGGAGGCAAGAGACCTGCGTGGGTGAGCAAGGAGTTTCTAGTAGAAGTCAGACAGAAGATCAAGGTCTATGGAATGTGGAAAGAGGGACAGGCCACTTGGGAGGAATACAGGAACGTTGTCAGAACATGCAGGGAAGCAATGAGGAAGGCTAAGGCCCACTTAGAATTAAATCTGGCAAGGGATGTAAAAGACAACAAGAAGGGCTTCTTCAAGTGCATCAGCAGCAAACGGAAGACTAGGGAAAAATGACGGAGAGTACAGAGAAGGCAGTGTTCCTGAATGTCTGCTTTGCCTCAGTCTTCACTGTTAAGGTTAGCCCTCAGGAATCCCAGGCTCTGGAGGGAAGAGAGGAAGCCTGGCAAAAGGATGACCTTCCCTTGGTCAAGGAGGACTGTGTGAGAGATCATTAAGCAATCTGGACACCCACAAACCCATGGGCCCCAATGGAATGCACCCACAAGTGCTGAGGGAGCTGGCGGACGTCATTGCTGAGCCACTCTCCATCATCTCTGAGAGGTCCTGGAGGACAGGAGAGGTGCTGGCGAACTGGAGAAAAGCCAATGTCACTCCAATCTTCAAAAAGGGCAAGAAAGAGGATCCAGTGAACTACAGGCTGGTCAGCCTCACCTCCATCCCAGGAAAGATGATGGAGCTGCTCATTCTGGAGGTCATCATTAAGGAAGCGGAGGAAAAGAAGTTTATCAGGAGTAGTCAGCATGGATTCACCAAGGGGAAATCATGCCTGACCAATCGGATAGCTTTCTACCATGGCATGACTGGCTGGATAGATGAGAGGAGAGCTGTGGATGTTGTCTACCTCGACTTCAGCAAGGCTTTCGACACTGTCTCCCATAATATCCTCCTAGGGAAGCTCAGGAAGTATGGGCTGGATGAGTGGTCAGTGAAGTGGGTTGAGAACTGGCTGAATGGCAGAACTCAGAGGGCTGTCATCAGTGTCACTGAGTCTAGTTGGAGGCCAGTAAGTACTGTTGTCCCTCAGGGGTCAGTACTGGGCCCAGTCTTTTTCAACTTATTCATCAGTGACCCGGATAGTTAGAGTGTACCCTCAGCAAGTTTGCTGATGACACAAAACTGGGAGGAGTGGTGGATACACCGGAAGGCTGTGCTGCCATTCAGTGAGACCTGGACAGGCTGGAGAGTTGGGCAGAGAGGAACCTGATGAGGTCCAACAAAGGCAAGTGCAGGGTCCTGCACCCGGGGAGGAATTACCCAGTGCACCAGTACAGGCTTGGGGTGGACCTGTTGGAGAGCAGCTCTGCAGAGAGGGACCTGGGTGTGCTGGTGGATGACAGGTTAACCATGAGCCAGCAGTGTGCCCTGGCTGCCAAGAAAGCCAATAGTATCCTAGGGTTCATTAAGAAGAGTGTGGCCAGCAGGTCGAGGGAAGTTCTCCTTCCCCTCTACACTGCCCTGGTGAGGCCTCATCTGGAGTACTCTGTCCAGTTCTGGTCTCCCCAGTTCAAGAAAGATGAAGAGCTACTGGAGAGAGTCCAGTGGAGGGCTACAAGGATGATGAGGGAACTGGAACATCTCTCCTACGAGGAAAGGCTGAGGGAGCTGGGCTTGTTCAGCCTGAAGAAGAGAAGGCTGAGAGGGGACCTAATATATGCTTACAAATATCTGAAGGGTGGGTGTCAGGAGGATGGGGCCAGACCCTTTTCAGCGGTGCGCGGTGACAGGAGAAGTGGCAATGGGCAGAAACTGAAGCAGAGGAAGTTCCGTCTGAACATGAGGAAGAACTTCTTCCCTCTGAGGGTGACGGAGCACTGGAACAGGCTGCCTAGGGAGGTGGCGTAGTCTCTTTCTCTGGAGATAATAAAAACCTGCCTGGACGCGGTCCTCTGCAGCCTGCTGTAGGTGACCCTTCTTCGGCAGGAGGGTTGGACTAGATCACCCCCAGAGGTCCCTTCCAACCCCTACGATTCTGTGTGATTCTGTGTGATTTATCCTATGTAAACACTGTAATAATCGCAATAACCTGTGAAAATGTCGCATGCACAAGTATACCTCTGGTTTTTGTTTTGTTTTTTAGTGTGATGGTGAGCCTCTACTAATACTTAGGGAAACCTCAGGCATCTGTCTATATGCATATATATTGACAATTCACATTCAAGCCCCTAAAAATGTGTCTGACATTCATAGGTGATGAATACTACATCAGTGTGAGCTGAAGTGACTCAGTATCTCTGAAATCCAGGTCACTCACTGGGTTGCCTAAATATTGATTTACATGCTTCACTTCAGACACTCAAGTCTGATAACTTTGTCCTTAACCAGTACTTTCTTCTCTATACATCCATTGTTAAAGATGTCAGCAAGAATAATCTTTCACTTGATTTTTCTCCCACTTAACTTTTGCCTCAACTAGTTTCCCATGTTTTCCTGATGTCCTATTTCTTTCCCACTCTCATTTATTAGTTTCCACACTGAAACATATTGTTGAACATATCAAAAGAAGATTATCCCTCATTTGAACTATTCATGGTTCCCCAAACCGAATCCATTTTCTCTAAGGCTTGTACTACTGGTTAAGCCATACAGAAAAAAATCCAATTTACTGGACATTTTCCTGTCTTCACTCCTGCCCCTCTGCCTGTCTGGATTGGTTGTCAGCTCTGATGGCTGCATACGGTTTTGCACAATTAATCATCTTTAAGCAGTCTGCACTGTACTGGTGTAACAAACATCAAGTAACTTTAACTGTCCGTTCTTCTGACGTGTAACTTCATACACAGATTGTGTCCGCCCTGCGCTTACCTCCTGCAGAGAAATCTCTCTTAACAGCAAACTGGCCGCCTTGCACCTTCCTGACTTTCAGGACAACAGATTTTTTAATTAGCATTGAGAGCCAAGGTGACAGGAGTAAACAGGATGAGACACCAGACTGTCAGGTGAAAGAAAGCCTGCCCACTCAAAGCAGTGGGTGATATCTGGTACAGAGAGAACTTCTGTCTTGTGCTTCTGGGCTTTCCACAGCCCGCAGACCTTTGCAATCCCACAGATAATCCCTGAGTGAGCCCACAACCAAGCGCCACTCTTCTCCTTCATTGTCCAGGCCAGACGGCATTGCACAGGGTATAGATGTAGCCTAATTTGCGTGCACTACACCATCTTCATTTGAAAAGCGTTAGGGGAATAGATTTCAGCAGTGGTTAGAAGAGTGGCAGCCAAGTAGAAAAGTGGCTACCTTGTCACCAAAGCATCATACACCAAGGACAGATAGATGCCAGGGACTAGCTGGGTGATGAGGAGAGAAAAGTGAAAAGCATGTTCTTGCTTCTGTGTTGTTTTCCTGCAGACCAGTTACAGGGATGCATTGACCACCTATGGTCTGAAGATGCTATGGTGACAAAGAGAAGATAGCAAAGTGGACCCCAAATTTCACGTGCTGAATTGAAACCAAGGTTCTGAACTTACAACATCTAGCTTCTTTTAGTACAAAAGGATTAACACTTATTAACCCAACTGGGAAAAAATGAAAGCTAGAAGGAAAAGTTTGGTTGCTATATTCTTAGGGTATTTAGATTCACATCTAATCTGGCTTTGATAATGATGAAACTATTTTACTGAAATGAATGAGCAACTAGTTTAACTTTCTTGCTCTTAGGAAATCGATCTGTAACACAGAAACAAATAAAAGGCTGATGGTAGAAAATCTTCTTAGTAAATCTTACCTTTGTAGAGTAAACATAACAGACATTTGACACCATGAGAGTAAGATCATGTGAGGTTCTCACTTTTGGAATATTATTTATCACATATTCACAATATGTCATTCACTCAAATGACCTGGGGCTCAGTAGACAGTCTTCTGAGACTGAGCTTCCTAAGTGACACTGCCTACTCTAAAATGACTCTGCACCTTTCCTCTCTTTGTTCTTTTCTCAATACTTAGATAGGAATCCTGTTTGCAATAGGCACATCAGCAAACAATGTCTATACTCCAAAACAGACAGAAACTGAATCCTTGACTACATTTTATTGGTATCTACTTCAATCTGAGAGAAGGAATTTTTGAATAAATAGGATCCTGTAACATCTGTGTGAATGTGTGAATTTATTCTGAATGATAATTTGAAATATTTGAAGATTATATACATCTTAGAACATTATTTTAAAACAACTACAGTATAGATTATTAATAACTCAGAAATAATTTGCAAACAAAGAAAAAGGAAAAGTCTGAAGACATGTTGCTGCTTTGAATAATTATGATGTAAAGTAGAGGATTTCAGTGTGAAATTCTCAAGTGAAAATATGTTAATATATCTTTTAAACAGTATACTATTTTTTAAACATGGGAGTATGAATTTTTTATGCTCGTGTATAATCTACTTTGTGCTTTTGGCTTTACATGTTTAAAGGACTGTACTGACAAAGATAGTAATTAATAGTACTGTGAGATACCCTGCCTTTGTTTCATTCCTGTACTTGATGATTAAAGCACAGGTCATCTAGTGTACAGAAAATAAAAGAAGTATTATTCTTGGTTGTGGATCTTCATAAATACTGATATTTTTTCAAATCTTGTTAAATTCAGAACTTGAGAAAATTTATAACAGACAAATGTTAGACAGTTATGGAGACTCTTCTTTATTAAATCCCATCCTGTTTTTCAAAGAAACCATAAACTCAGTACAAGAAACTGTAAGACAGTCTTGCATCAGCATCTTCATCAGTTTATTGTTACAGGGAGATTTTAGAAGGTGTCAAGGTGAGTGTGTAACTCGCCCAGTTCCTCTTATTAAGGGCCTAATTCTGCATCTTTGTGCATATACCTGATAGGCTATGCTAGATCCTAATTACACAATACATATGGCTTGGGTCACTGTAAGTTGGACCTGTACATCTGAGAGAACATGAAAGCCTGTTTTTACATCTGCATTGTGCTTATCTGGATACTTTGTCCAGTACCACAACTTCCAACCCCCTACTGGTGGTTGACATTTTAATCTGATGTAGGTTATATGCATGTGAGACGAAGTGCACAAATTATTCAAAGGTTAGAGGTGCAGGCATGTTTAAAAAGATGTGCCTCTAAGTATGTGTCTGTGTAGAAAGGTGACTACTCTATTTCAGAGCAGTTGGACAAGCACAGAAAACCTGGCACACACGTGATTATAAACCAGTCCATAACTACTGTGCCACCTCCTCTCGGCTGGGTGTTAGGGCTACCTTGGCCTGAGGCAGGGAGTGCACACACATTGAAAATGGTGAGAGTCCAGTACTGGAGGGTTAGATGCTTTGTACAGAAACAAATAAGGGAGATAAGAGAGAGGGAAACAGGTGAAATAATAGTGCCAGGAGGGTAATGTTTGTAGGGCACAAATTAGCCCTGTGACACCGACAGAGGAATAAGTGTCCCAAAACCACATCTTTCAAAATCAGGCTTTCCATCACTGTCGCCCAAGGTCAGAGAGGCCTCGAGCACAGCCCCAGTACAGCTCTTGAGCACAGTCCAGCTCAGCACAGACATTCACTGTGAGTAACAAGCAAGACCACTAATGCTGCAGTCAGATTTCAGATCCAGGGGACAAAGAGAAAGAGGCATCTTTGACAGCAGACACCTTCTGTGACCTGCAATGGGCTAGCACGTGCTGTGTTGTCCTTTGTCGGAAGACAATCCTGGAAATCTGTCTCTATCTCACACACACCTCCCTGACCACTAGTGACCTGTTGGGAATCCCATTACCCACTCAGGGAGGAAGGATTGGCAATGATTTAGGAAGCTGGGCAGCTTTCAGGAACAATGAATTTTACATTACAGGGAAGTATTGCTTTGTGGCCTTGCCATACACACGTCGCTGCACCATGACGAGTAGGTAAGGTCTAAGAACTGAAGAAATGAACAGATTATCTTCACCTAAACTCAAGAGTTAGAGGTTAACAACTGGTAAGCTGTCAATTCATACAATACCTACAGTTAGTCACTGTACATGACATAGGACATGGAAAAAAGTGTTACCTCTAGAACTCTTGACCATAATGTCACATTTCAAGGACAATCTCATAGGTGATTTTATGTCTTTGTAGCTATGTGTGTCAGCCCGTCTCTGTAGCCAGTGTAGGCTCATCTCATCCTGTTAAATTTTTGAGCTCTGATTCTGTACAGGAAAAGGAAGCAGTTTCGAAAGCAATCCATTATCATACATCCAGCTACCCTAATCTTTTCATACTTACTGGTGTCAAGGCTTCTGAAGATCTGCTACTTTAATTTCCTATTCTGTGAAAGTATGACTCACTTCCTACCTGGTGTCACTTTTCATCCTCCTGTCTCTTCTGCACAGTTTTAACCTCAGGACGGCTTCTTCTCTTGATCCTGAATATTTCTGCTTCTGTTTTGCTGCTGAAGTGAATGACTCCCTCTCTGTCTCCTTGTGCATTGTGCTGTTCTTTTTACTCTCCCTCATGTCGTAACCTGGGCCCTGCTGGCACATCATATTCCACAGCTGATGCTGATGATTTTCTACCTGAGGCTTGTCAGCCTTTATGTTAAGTATGTTGCCTTTCTTGTATCTACAGGACTCCTCTACGCATCTGGACTTCCCTTCTTAGCGACTAGTATGTGCTGCCCGCAGGCACTGAGACAAAGGCTTCTTTGAATATTACATTAATTTCCTCCAAGCTTTCCTTTAGTATTTTCTCAATCTTCAACCTGTGCCGTCACCTTTGTAATCTGCTGGTGGGTGTCACCACTCCATCCTAGTGTTGATCCCTTGCCTACAGAAACTTCACTGACCAGAGACAGATGTTTAAACATCAGCTCTCAGCTGGTCTCAGTCATTGTGTTGGTACTAGCTCCTGGAATTACACCAGCTCCACAGGGCTACACTACTTCTGGAGCATCTGCAATTAAAAAAAAGGAGGTTACCAATAAAGTTGATTCATATCTAAAATTTAGCTCTTACAAGATGCACATGTTCATTCACAAACCACTAAATTCCATGTCAGGTCTTCAGTCCCATCTCTGAATGTGAAAGTACGGCGTGGAAATCGAGCCTCTTCCCCCTCATGAATTCAGTAGCCATCGTACAGGAATCTAAAATGTGACTTCCATGTACATGGGCCAGAAATGGCTGACACATTCACTGGTAAAAATATATGAAAACCGACCCATTGGATGTATCTGGCACTGGTGTGTTTGTGGGTGGCCATTTGCAAACACTGCTGTGTATTTACCTACAAAAACCCCTTCCAGGTTTTAGCTAAATCAGAAAAGATTGGAAAAGAGGGGTATTTTGTTTCCACTAAACACATCTGCCTGCTCGTCTATATACACTCATGCAGAAATTTTCAGTCACTCAAGTCTCCAGGGTGTTTGAAAATGTCTGAAGTCTCTTTAAAGAGCAGATTAGCATGTATCCTAAAAGTTAGACTGTAATACCATTTAACTGCTCTATTTTTCCATTATGGGCCTGTCAGCAGGAATATGTTGCCCTATAGTACATGACAAGTGAAAACGTTAGTAACATTGTTTTTCATAGACAGAAAAAATACCAAAGAAGCAATTTCTTAGCTAAAATGTCACCTGTTAGATGTATGGGTCTCACTATATTTTGTTGCCCTGGTAACGAATGGTGTAAAATGACTCCTTTGCACAGCTCCATCAGAATGATTGCATCCTGTTTTTTCCATCATTTTACAAGAGGCTGTTTTCATTCTCCCTTCCTGACCATATTAAGCGTAAAGAGATTGAATTACTATGCTGTACCCTCTCCATCCAATGTGGATTTAAGAGTTGATATTGATGTACTAAGAACTGCGTTCTTCTTCAAGAAAAAAAAAGCTACAAATTATAATGAATTTGACTTTTATACATCGACCACTCAAGTAGTGAAGTAGTGTTTCTGCACCCAGGGGATAGACATGGCATGATCAGCATTTTTCACTTGAATGAATCGAATTGATAAAGCAATATACTCAGTGTCACTTTGCTTGATCTCCAGGTTTAACAATAGTCATGCTAAAAGTAGATACATTACTCCATAAATTTTACTCATAAAAAATGTGTTAGCCATTGCTTTATACAGCTGCACTCTTTCCAACTTCTCACTGAGCAGGGCAGAAAAAGACGAACAGAAGTATTGTGCCAAGAGCATGAAAGTGTGGGTAAGTGGCTGATAAGTACAGGAAATACATATTTACAGCTAGAAAACCAAATACAGGGCCTTTAGGTGGGTAGTGATTAACTCTTCTCTTAGCACATGTGTACCTTGAGACCAAATGCTGCCATTTTCACACTGAGGCTGCATTTCCGGACCGCTGCAAAACCAAGAGTCATTACACGAGTATTAAGGGTACACATGAACATTTTGAACATTTCTGAACACTACGGCAACCTTAGGCCAGTACCTTATTTTCTTGGCTGTACAAACAATTGTTTTATGGGTCTCTAACATAAAAATGCAATATTACCATATGTTAGTTGTTTAAAGAGAATGATAAGTCATTCATCCAATTTACAGAGGATTAAAGGCACAAAAAAGATTGCTAGCAATGTAATATTTTATAACTAAGTGCAAGATATGGAACATCATAATTAAAATTTTAATGAGTAAACTTTGAGTGTTAAAGATTGTTTTCTTGTAAGATGAGCAATATATTTAAAAGTAACCTGTTTAACCCTGTGTATGTAATCAAATTTGTTACACGGGATATATCTTCTCTATAAGTAATGTTTCAATTAGAATTACTATCCAGAAAAAGATGAAGGGGAAGAAGGTGAATGTTTAGTGAGTATGTAAAAGTTGCCTGTGACATTAAGATAGTGGGAAATTGAGAAGATTTATTTTCAGCTAGTGTATTGTATTCATCTAAGGTTCAATCCTGCAGAGATATTGCTTCAAAGATATATTTTAAGGGCTCCTATTGTTTCTTTTAGAAGATTCAAAGTGTCATTCCTAAGTCCCAGCAAGTAAGGAAAGGAATGCAAGACTCGATACTAATTATTGCTTATTTAAGGTTGTTTCAGGAAAGAAGGCTGCAGGTCTCTGGCCTGGAACTTTATTCATGGTCATTTATCTCAAAACCTCAGAGTTCTACATCTTGGACTGAGTAATTAGTGAAGTGACCTATTCACATTCAAATAGAACACTATTTAGGCATCAGATCTCACAGTGGGGAGAAAATAAATCAGCCAATTTGACATGAAATGGAATTCACCTATGCTCTCTGAATGCATTGGGATGTGAGGACCTGAATAGTTTCTCAAGCCCCTGCCTTTCTTGCTGCTGCTTGTTGTGACAGCCTTGCCTGGTCACCCAGCAGCTACAGGATGACTGAGCTGAAACGCGCCTGTAGAAACATGATAGAGGAATGGCTGTGTAGGATTACCGACTTTAAGGGCTTCCCAAATGACATGAGATTTCCCACTATATCCCCAGAGGGTTTGTAAATCTTCATGGTACCCCTATAGTACCATTAAAATCAGAGTCGGATACCCAAAGTTTTTTTATTTGCTATTTTTTCCACCTTCTGAACTGCCTGATCTCCTTTGTCACATACTCCCCATCACTTTTCATACCTGAGAACTGGATTATACACAGTGCGTTTTGGCATACCTCAGTTGTATTTGACAAAGATAAATACCTCTGCTCAAAGAAAGACTCAGTTTGCAAAACTTGCTTCTGACCTCACAGACCACACTGTCTCTTTTCTCTTCCTCCACCGAAAATCGTGCGTCAGGGGCAGCAGACTCCACCTGGTCAAGTAAAGGGGTTACTGGAGTGGGGTTAGCAGTCAGATCCGTGTAGTGACTGTGGACTCTGAACCTGTCAGCTGTCTGTGGCTCACTTATTATCAGATCATTCAGCAAAACCTTGGATGCCCAGGAAATCCCACATGAAGGGCTGGTGAAGATTTCCATTTGCTTAGCAAAGCTGGAACCACAGTAAAAATAATAACACTAACAATTAATAACAACAACAACAACAATAATAATAATAGCAGCTTCCTAAGAACTAACAGTGGCAGAATGTCTGGCTTCTGAACAGCTGGCAGAGTGTTCACCTTCCTGGTGAACATTGTTCTCCTCAGAAGCCGTATTTGGTGTGTAGTACTGTCATTTATGTATATATTTTTTTCACTGTGCTGTAACGATGGCCTAGAGGATAATCTTCTTTCTTTGGGGGAGCCAGTATAAGAGGTTTTTCATTTTGTGCTCAATCACTGAAACCATTCCTTATCCATATCTTAGAGAAGGTGAAGGCTGCCACGCATTACTGCCCTGTAAAAATATTTCCTTTGCAGGATTGCGGCAGTAGGAGGAACTAACAAGCATGGAAAGCCCTTTCTGGAGCGTGTCACACCTAGTGGGCTTGGGTGGTCAGCTGAGAAATTTCAGGGTAGCCAGGATTCGGGAGGCAGGGCACATACCAGGAAAAGAAATGCTGTGAGTGGATGGAGAAACAGAAAGAGCGGAAGAACAGTGACAAATAAAAGCCTGGTCTAATCTCCCTCACCTTTGAAATGCTGCTGCTCTTGCTCTCCTGCCTGAAAGCAGCTTCTTCCCTGCCTTCTCGGCAGCAATATGAAGGCAGTGATTTATGTTTTGGATTCATGAACACACTATACTCACACCAAATTGTACTGCTACTCTCTTCAGAAGCAAAAAGGCTGACAGCCTCCTTTATGCAGCTCCAGGTTAAATTTCTGATTATCATTTTTCCTGGACTAGCTGGAGAGAATAAGGTGGGGAAAGGGAGGGGGGAAGAAAGATTTTTTTTTTTCCAGAGTAATTGGACCACCTGCCTACAATCTTCTCTGACCTTTGTATAAATAGCAGACTCCACTTTGCTGTGCTCACACAGTCCTTCAGTGCTCACAAGCATAAATAAGATTAATTTTTAAAAAGGTAAATCCCTCTGTAAGGATAATTAAATGGTGACAAGGTACCGTACCATAACAAAATTCCACAATGGAAAATGAACTTTGCCTCCTTTATGCATGTGTGTGTGTGTGCGTGGGACTACAGATACGTATTCATCATAAAAATGCATTGACAAATGTAATCTTTCTTCACCCCTATTCACTGTGATCCTTCACAGTAAGGCAGTACAACCGTCTTCCTGAAGCCTCAATATCTCTCTCTTCCACCCTTTTCCCTCATAGAAGGTCGTTTTTAAATCTCTTTCGACAGCCCTAACTGATCTTGTCATAAATCATCCAACGCACACACACAGGCACAGCACCTAATCAGGATGTTGCTGGCTAATTTAGCCCTGCTGATTTGATATAACTGGATAGAGTTTTATGATACCCTGTGATTGCAAATATGTCTGCTCTCATTCACAGCCTGGGAAGGCTGGAGGGCCATTACATCTTAATTGGGTAATTTCTTTTTAAATCTCTACAGGCCAGGTTGCTGCTTCCACAGTGATGGGGCCAGGGCGTTGCTCTCAGCTCTTGCCTGACTCCAGAAAATTCTAGGACTATGCCCCCCACCTATTGCTGGTGTTTTGAATTTTAAGGGTCCTAAAAGGCCACAACTGGCTTTTTGGTGACATACAATGTGGGAGTGGGGAGAGCAGCCTGGAAGCAGGTGACACACTCCTGTTTAGACAGACAGAGCATGTGACTGCGCCCTGGGGGCCAAGGGGTCAGGGTTGACCAAGCAGCCTAGGTAGAGAAATTCATGGAGAATACACATGTGCCAGGGAAGATGATTGGAGTTATCTTCCTATTTTCTCTTTTCCAGACCGTAAGGGGAGACAGAAATCAGTTTTCTGTAGGGGAAGGGTAATAGTTGTGGACTTGCATTCCTTTAAAGTAGTAATATTGCCATTAGAGAGATACATCAAAGAAAAATTCAGTTATGTATTTATGTACGTGCATACATGCACATGTATATATACATTTTCATATACTTATTTTCCTTTGACTTTATTTTTGGTTGTCTTTAAGGAATGTTTGCCCAGAAAAGAATAGAAGAATCAAAGATTTATCACAATTGCTATGTCTTAGGTCACTGTTATAGAAAGTGTTTTACTGAAAATTCTGTGCTGAACACTGGCTCTGTGAACTTATTTTTTCTCCAAGTATGTCTTGGCAATGGTGGGAAGGCTATTGATGAACTACATAGTATGATTCTTCTCACTCATACACTTGTAAATTAAACCTATGACAGGGTAACAGGAGCCACCCTCACTTGTTCCAGCAGGTATTTTGGTGATCTCACCAAAACTCATCTCTAGTTTCAGCTAGAAAAGGAAATACTTTCCCCCAAAGCACAGCCATTACAGTTTGCACTTGAGACTAAAGGGCTAAAGAGCAAAAGGTGGCAGCAGTCTGACGAACACTACTCTGTGATATGTTGCCTCACAGGGGAAGAGGCACATCAGTGGGTCAGGACTGGGGAAGATGCCGTGAATTGTTTTTATGGACAACAAGAAGTCAAGCTTCTTCAACAGATCCCTGTCACTAGAGTAAAATTCCTTTACTTTGTTTTAATGTTGATTTGAAACAAAAAGCCACAAAAAAACCAAACCCAAATGTGTTGTTATTAACTATTTTAGATTATGTGACAAAATCTAGCCTTCTGACTGCTTCAGGCTGCATGGCGACAGTGCCAAAAGATGAGCAGGAGAGTGCATACTCTGTGTTTGTGAAGATAAAGAAGACCAGGGAGTGGGAAATCATAGGGTGTGATTCCCACAGCCACCGAATCTACTCTGTAAATTATTTTCTCTTTAAAAAGAGGCAGAAATCAGTGCTGATTGAAATACCTTTGAATGCAGTTATAATGAAATGCCATTTCTCTCCCATACCAGAGTTGCAGCCATTGTTGGTAATGGTCTCCTTCAGAGCAATACAGTCATTGCTGCCTTGTGAGGTACCATGGGAAGCAGAGGCAGGCGATCTCTGAATACAATTTAACAATAAGAGTTTTCTGTAGAGTTATGCCCAGGGCTTATCTGCCTGCTTTCTGCACCCATCCTGACGAAAGGAGAATAAGCTACACATATTCTGTGGGAAAGAGGAAGAAGCACCTGATAAAGTGCATTTTTATTTCCAAAATGGCAACATGGTAACTGTACTGTCCAAATCACTAGTATGATACCGTGTACATATAATGATCCATTGTTTTAGATATTGATTATGCTGGATTGTATCTTGTTTTGTAGCAGGTCAGATCAAACCCAGTTTTGTATGACAAGATGTAACACAGCCCTGTGGACGAATCGGAAAAAATGCCATTTTAGAAGAACACTGAGTGAGAAGCAGACATGCTACTCTAATCACTCAAAACAATTTCTTTGCATTCAGTGCTGCTATTGACCTGCAGTAACAGGTGATTTCTGTTGTTATTAGCTAGGATGAAAAAAAGGTCCTTTCCTAATTTAGTTTTAGTTTAAAGGTTCTTGCCTGACTGTAGTGTTTCTTAGTTTCCTATATGATTAAAAACACAAAAGAGCTTTGGATGACACACAGTGAAATGTTATATCTGGCTGTCATGTTTTCATCCCTGATAACGTGAGGTGCTTCCTGCATCAGCTCTGAGGTTCACTCCTCTCTGTTATTTTCATAAAGAGGTCTATGTGAACCAGTTATCTTTTGTCTCCCTTCAAATCCGGTAGCTAAATAATGAAAATATCCTGCAAAACATTTCTCTTTTCCTAGTAGTTTTTCCCAACCAGCAGTGTGTGCATTTCAGCTTTGTAAAATACTCTTCACAATCTTCCTCTCTGCTTTATAATTAGGCTCTCTTATGGCCTCTGATAGTTCTGGAGCATCTTGCTCAGCTGCAGGAACTTGGACCCCATAGTGGGCTGCTCCCATCCTGATGAGCAGCAGGGCAAAGACAGATCATTGTGAAACTTGGGATATGGCAAAAAAATGACATCCATGTATCTTCCGTAGGACACATCATGACACAAAGAGGCTTGTACTAGTCATTGATCCCTGACTGCTTTGCCTGCTACGGTGGCCTAATAAGGTCCTACACTAGTCAGGCTAGGGCTGTTCTTAAGTAAGTCTTAGTGGGATGGAAGCAATGGGATTTACGTCATCTAACCTTAGACAGCTATAAGTTGGATTCCCACAACCCACAGAGTCATCCTTCTGTAGTCAGTGGGAAGGAACAGGCATTTATTTGAGACTACCTCATTTTGGTGAAGGCTATAATAGGTCCTTATATGTGCCATCTTCTCTACAGTGACTACAAAAGGAGTCCCGAGAATGAGGCCTGGTGTACACAAACACTTTGCGAACATCTACATTTTGAGGTCATCAACAAGCAAGTGGAGGAAAAGAAGGTTATCAGTAGTAGTCAGCATAGATTCACCAAGGGGAAATCATGCTTGACCAATCGGATAGCTTTCTACGATGGCATGACTGGCTGGGTAGATGAAGGGAGAGCAGTGGATGTTGTCTACCTCAACTTCAGCAAGGCTTTTGACACAGTCTCGCATAATATCCTCCTAGGGAAGCTCAGGAAGTATGGGCTGGATGAGTGGTCAGTGAAGTGGGTTGAGAACTGGCTGAATGGCAGAACTCAGAGGGTTGTCGTCAGTGGCGCTGAGTCTAGTTGGAGGCCTGTAACTAGTGTTGTCCCTCAGGGGTCAGTACTGGGCCCAGTCTTGTTTAACTTCTTCATCAATGACCTGGATGAAGAGTTAGAACATACCCTCAGCAAGTTTGCTGGTGACACCAAACTGGGAGGAGTGGTAGATACACCAGAAGGCTGTGCTGCCATTCAGCGTGACCTGGACAGGCTGGAAAGTTGGGCAGAGAGGAACCTGATGAGGTTCAACAAAGCCAAATGCAGGGTCCTGCACCTGG
>Ga0065711_1036445_pt1 | contig 20979 bp, 14 predicted proteins | sample Hoacrofraction12_FD_59098 | JGI IMG/M metagenome (GOLD analysis project Ga0065711, IMG submission 59098) | Hoatzin crop microbial communities from Cojedes, Venezuela - Epithelial fraction 12 v2 (version 2) | ecosystem: Host-associated > Birds > Digestive system > Esophagus > Crop | place...
CCACCCCCGCCCGTGTCGCACAGCCCCCCCAAAACCCTCCCGGCCTCGCCACCTGCCCGCGCTTTGCCCGGCACTCCTGCCTTTGGGGCACAAAATGGTGAAATGGGAAAAAACGCGTGCGCGGGGGGGGTCTTTCCTCTCTCAGGCGACAAATTTCTGCCGGTGCCCGGGCTCCCCGCGGCCGGCCCGAGCTGGATGCTTTTCGCCGCCGGCATCCACATAATTACGGTTTTCAAGTGCCGTCCTCTCGCATCAGAACTCTTTTCTTTAAGCCGAAGCGCTCGCTTCCTTTTCTTCTTCTTCCTTCTTTTTTTTTTTTTTTCCTTCCCCCAGTCATCAGGACTTTTCAGAAAGTCTTTACCAAGCCTCTGTGAATCAAGCCCGAAACTTTCCAAAAAGCTTTAAAATTGGGGGTCACTCAGATAAAAATTTGGGGACATTTTTCTTTTCTCCTCCTCTAAGACATTTGCCATCGGTGTGCTACGTTAAGATGCTCTGGGCCCGATCCCGTTCCCAGCGAAGTTACGACGAGAGACCTCCCCCGGCTCTCAGCAGAATAGTATCAAGTTCTTCCATGCTAATAGAGGTTTAATAGCATCAGCACATACCCAACAACCACCATTATAACCTTGACCCGGTCAGGTGCAATGATATTACTCCTCTTAAAGTTATCCTGCATTTCCTTGGCGACAGCAAACAGCTCTTCATCACCTCTCACAACCCACAATAACTCACAGGCAGTGATACCAATAACCCACTGCTCTTTTGTCCTTCTTCTCCCTCGGAAGTCCACTCTAACGACAGTAAAAAATAAGGATACTGTCTGCCTCATCAGCCTGTACCGCTCGGAACGTCTCAGCCCGACGGTGACTGCTGCAGTAGAAAGTCACATCTTGAAAAGTGAGGTGGTTCCCCTCCGAGCAGCCCCTGTCCTGACGCTGAGTGCGGAACTGAGCACTGGAGTGGAACCTTGAGAGCTCCCGTCTGTGTCCTGCTCCACAAGCCTGCTGCTAGGCTTGCTCCGTTTGACCCAAAAACATCTTCTCAGAGAGCGTTGGAGTAGTCTAGCATTATCGCTGTAAAAACTTTGTTTCAGGGCTGCAAGAGGGATACAAGATAGACTTTTTTCCATTTTCCCCCCCTTTTTTTTTCTTTCCCGAAATGATAACTTTGCAGAAGTCTTACAGGATTATTTTTAAACCTCAGCTTTTCACTCCTTCCTTAGGCCTGCAGTGATTTACCATTTGTCTTTTCCTTTCAGTTCTTAATCACAGGCATCTTTTTCCCTTACAAAACTTGAGGTTCACCACGATATTTCTATATTTCTGCAAAATGCAGTGATCTTCAGCCCCTTCCTATCACAATGTGGAGATACATTCACCAAATAATCATTGCTCTAAGAAAATAAGAGTAAAACTCAAGGATACTCTCTGCAGAATATAAAATGCACCAAATCCAGTGATAACAATATTAAGAAAATTATTCTTATTAAAATGGTATCATGCAGGCAAACATGTTCTCTTCCTGCAGTCTGGAAGAATGGGCAATTCTTCTTGCCTTAAAAGCCTGTTTTACAGATGAAAGCAACTCAGTCCACAACTTAATGTGTTTTAAATCAGACTTGAACTGGGCTGAATGAGTGATGGAATGACAAGATTTCTGGGGCTACCAGTCCAAGAGTCACCCAGCATTTCTGCTGCCCCTCCTCTTTCCCCTGTTTGCAGTGCCTGGGATTGTGTGTGTGTGTGATATTCACAGAAAACAGAAGGCAGGAACAGCTGAACTAAAGGCAAAGTTAATACAGAAAAGGTTCTACTTTGACAAAAGAAACTTAAATGTACAGTACTATTCCTGCTTAAGACAGAACTAAAGGACTAGAGAAGCATTAAAAGAGAGGCTAAAGCTAGCAGGTAGAGCTGATACTTTTCTCAACATATCAGTAAATCCATGCATGTACTGAAAAATTCTTATAGACAGGCAAAAACCTGAGACAAGCAAGCATTTTTTTCTTCCATTAACTCATGCAAGATTAGGATAATGAGTGGAGTTGCCCTAAGAACGAAGACCAAGCATGAAGAAACAAGACAGAGCGATGCTAACGTGCACAGCTCTGCAAAAACCTTGGGAAGATAAGAACAATGACCCCGTTCTCCAAAGACTCCTCATCCAGTCCTTAACCGAAACAGGAGGCAGCTGATCAGACTGTAAGCAAGTGAGCTCAGTTCACAGCCTGTTTGGATGATTTTGGCAGTCCACTGTCACTGAGGAAGAACAGGTTTTCCAACACAGGAATGCAGAAAAGCTATGTGCTGAAATCGAGGGGGCCATGGGTGGTTAAGTCTCTGAATTTTGCGAAGCGGGATACCAGCAGGCTCTTCTGATACGAAAAGTGAAATACAGTCTGCAACCAACAGCTTCCTACTTTGCAGGGAAGGTCTTTCCAGCTAGAAAAAAGGTGGACCCAGTGTTATCAAAACCAGATCTATGGAAAAGTTCGAGGTAGGTCTTCAAAACTTGCAGAAATGGCCTTGTTTTGCTTATGCTGAAGTTAATGGAAAAACTTTCTTGGTTTCTGAAGAGCAATTACATCACTCCTCTCGTGAGTATTTCAGGGAAGCTCAGATTTGACTGCTGCAGAAGCCAGTCACAGAAACCCTCAACAAAGCTGCACACAGAGCAACACTGTATTTTGTACGACTCTGAGATCCTCTGTGTTACAGGTGTCTTTCAGTGAAGAAGTCAAATCATGAGTTTTACTGCTTTTTTTTTGCTAGGGCTACTGCCACTTGGACAGATCTGCTGATCTAGAGTAAAACCTGGTCTGTCTCGTGCCGGCTTATACATCCAGTGCACTGGGATTTCTTATGCAACAGTGAGTGATTTGTCGGCAGGAAGGAAGACCTCAGTGACAAAAGCATTTCTGTGTTTTTTCCTGCTTCTCTTATCTAACAATTTAGTTAAGTCAAACACAGATCTCGAGACTGCTTCAGAAGACATAAGCCGCAGAGCAATCACGTCTTCTAGCAATATAAATAATGGAAACACATTATTTGTAATCCTTGACTTTCCAATACGTGACCTTTATTATTGATTGTTTTAAGCTTATGTTCCCAGAGCAATGAAATGAGTCTTTTTTTTCCACATTTCTGAGTAGGAAAAAAAAACTTGCTCACAACCTGAATTTTGGCAAACAGTGTGAAATGTAGGTGCCTCTGAAGAGGACAACAGATTTAAAAAATGTCTTTGCAGTCACATTCCTCGTGAGTGTCTTGTCACACCCAGGCAAGCCTAGTTCAAAACTGTCAGGAAAACAAGTGAATGATACAGAGTCTGCTTTGCAAAAAAGAACTTGCACTGTAACGCATGCTGGTCTCAAAGCTTGGAGAAATAATGAAAGGGAGCTGGCATATTCTGAAAGTTCTCTGCCTAAAGTCCTGAAGTGAGGAAAACTTCTGCCACATGTTTCCAACAATGAGCTGCAGCAATAAAACCCAGGCTCTAATGAACGGGTAAGGCCCATGGGGATGTATGAGGATACTACAGCTTAGACTAAAATCCTGATACTACTGCAGGTACAAGGAAGAAATGAGGATGGTGTGGGTATTCAAATGTTCACAGATACTAGAACATTACTCATAAAGCAATGGGTAGGCTTAGAGAAAAGGTTGTCTACAAAAGGCGAAGTCAGATCAGACCAGCAGTGCACGTGACTCAGTACCCTTTCCTCTGACAACAGTACTACCTACTGCTTCTGAAACAAGCTGCTCAAAGTGGGTAAGTGTAGAATAATTGGCTCAGGAGAGAGCTTTCTGAATCACATCTGGTAGCTTTCTGAATTTCGTTATTTCTTGGACTTTCCCAGGGATGTGAATGACATATGAATTATACCACTAACCCATGACATGATTCACATTTGGCAGTTCAACGTCCCTCCTTTCCTGAGCTCTTAAACAGGCAGACTATTTAGGGCAACTTTCTTTGCAGTGTTATATTAATGTTAGGGCTGCCCTTTCTCACAGTACTTTGTGCCTTGGAATCTCTTCCACCATGCAGTTTCTAATGCAACCTTTTTTCTAGAAGCTGCAGAGAGGGGGGGTGGACTTGGAGAAGCCACTCTTCCTCCTGTTGACTCAGTAAGCAATGCTGTAAGATTCAAAGATCTGCTCTTATTTCTAATGTCTTGTTGCTGTTATTATCTCAGTTTAGAGTATGAGCTATACATCACTATTTTGACCAGTACAAATGCTGTTATTATCTCAGTTTAGAGTATGAGCTATACATCACTATTTTGACCAGTACAAATGCTATCCTGGATAGTTAATACGTCCCCTGAAGAAAAAGAACTGCAAGTTTTTATGAGCTTTTTCACAGTGTGAAGAATCACCATCTGCTTGTTTAATCCACGTAGCAACTGGATACAAAAATCTGTGCCACAATTCAAACTCTTTTCTCTCTCTACATGATGCTTTTAGGAATGCATTGTTTTTTAGTTCATTGCTAATACAGCCAGTACCTTCCATTTTGTTCTCTCTTATGTACTCCATTTCTACCCCAAACTAGAAGTGACAGTTTAGTTATTTATTTCAGGAATATGAGAGGCTTTTCCAGTATATGAAATCAATGAAGTGTGTTTTTCCAGGGCAGTAGCAAAGAGGTTGAGATGACACAGTCACAGTCTACATGCAACTAAGAAAAGATTTCCTATACTAGATGTCTTCTTAGTTTAGTAGGAAAAAACCGTAATGACTCCTTATAGCTGAAAGCTTAGGCTAGGCAAAGTCCAGCTGAAATAAGGTGCAAATCTTCAGTAGTGAAGGCATAAGAGTGGTATGACGGATCCTCCACCACTCTAACTCAAAGGTGTTTCTGGAGCATGGGCAGAACCCTGATGTACTGTCTGATGTACTGCTGTGTGCAGGCAGTAAGACAAGTAATACACACCGGCCCTTTCTCCTCTCAGTTTCTGTGACTCCGAGGAATCCTAGACCAAAGCCTCTTTGTCCTTGCAAGGACTCAATGCACTCCTGTTCATAAAGGTTATTACTGGAGATCAAGAATATTGACCATGGAATTACTAAGTTAACAGTGATAACCTGAGGTCTGCATTTATGCTATATGCAACTTGAATTCCATACAGAGAGAAGACTGCAAAGCTTTTACCCTCAGAAAACTCCGAAACAGTGAATAGCAACAAAAGTTTCAGTTGAACAAAAATACCTCTGTCTCGATTTAATGCTCAGTATAGATGGAGACACTGCTTCTCTATAAGTATTGTGTCACTCATCACATGTGTAGGGTCAACAAGCCAGCGAATCAATTCCCAGCCACCTCCCTTCCCAGAGAGTGCCATTACTTCCTCATCTCAGCAAGTTCTATTGACAAGTCCATCATTACCAGCCACCTGCATTTCACAGCGTATGAAATCCTGGGGTCTTTCCATTCACAGGAACCAAACATGGGTTTCTCAGTAAAACAACCGAAACCCACCATCACGTAGGCACATGAAGGTACCGAAACCCTATTTGCCACTGAAAAGTCCACAGTAAAAAAACCCGTAAATCCATACTGCGTGCTACAATCAGCTGTTACAGGGCACCAGCACTCAGTCCTCAGACAAGTTCCCTGATAGTCTTGGTCTACCTGGGCAAAGCAGACACACGGTGGAAACACAACTAAACTCTTCTTTCACAGTCTCTACCCAAGCTGCGGTTAGTCTGGGCTCTTTGAGTGTGTGACCCAAGAGGGAGAGGCCTCCAGAGGAACTTTCACCACTTGTCTGTAGCTAGCATTGACACTTCTCTAGCTTACTGCCGTAGCTGCCCCACTATTCTTCTCCCTTCTGCGTGGTTTCCAACCTAAGCATTTCTGCAGGGAAAGAGGGAGGGAGAGGCATAGGAATCAGCTCTGCTGGCAGTTCATGCTGGTGTAACCAGGACCTAACTGGGACTGGAAAATCTGCTTTGACAGGCTGCTGCAATGAGCCTTTAACACCACCAGTAAAAGGCGTTCTTCGCACCCAACACAGTCAGGGAAAGAAGAAATCCTACTTAATCTGAAACATGGTTTTCACTTTAGCCTTTTACGCTAAGAATCAGACTACCTTTTCTTATTAAATTCTAGCTTCACACTTAGAACAATATTACTGAAGTAAGATTTGAAGGCTGCTTTTAGATTTTTTTGCTACACAACAATGCTTCCGATAAGGGGACTTCTAGAAAAGAGCCGCATGGTACTTTCTAATGGAAAAGGTATGACCCGCCTTCAAGGTGGAGCATTACTAGACCCAAGTTAATTGAAAAACCCATGTCTTGGAGTCCTGAGATGTTAGAGACATGGCTTATATAATATATCTTAATGACCCAGATGATATATTCAGACTGTACAGGAGACACAGTCGCATTTTTCAAATGCCTCCAACTCTCAGAGTCAACCAAGTACAAACATAACAAGGAAGCCTTACTCAATGCCTTCAGAAAACATGAAACAGAGCACCTCATCTCTCCCCATGACAGACATAATTTCAATTCTAGCTACTTCGTTGTCAAAACCTTAGTAGATAATGAGAGGAAGGAGACAGGATTAAAAAAAGAAAGCTGGTGATGGTAATGGGAACTCAAAAGGCTGCAGAGAAAGAGGAAGATGGAAAAACAAAGGGAAAGCATGAAGCGAGAGAAAACAGAGACAGGGCAGGAGGATACGGAAGAGCTGGAATATAGTGGTTGTCCTGAAGGGGAGAATTCTTCTTGCTGAATATTTAACACCACTGAAAGGGATTTAGTGTAAATATGTGACTGGATACGTATTTAGCACAAGCAGTCTCTATTCTCTTCTTAAACCCTGTGGAAACCTCCCTGATGGTGGGATTTCCCTGCAGATTCTTCTGAGGACTGATTTCCCTGCAGATTCTTCTGTGAACTGAAAAAGACTGAAAAACTGACCACGATCAGAACTGGAACAGATTTCTGCTTTCTCCACGAATGCTCACTGTCACTCTTAGGACCTGTGAAGTTTCCTACTTTCTGGTGCAAAGGTGATGATGATACATACATACAGTGGAGCTCACTGCAGCACCTAAACCCTAGAAACAGCCCCAGCCTCAGTCAGAGAAAAAGGAGAAAAAGGGTTTTATCTCAATGAGGAAACTGAGTCAGGGGGAGACGAAGAAACAGGCTCAAGGCTCCTCTGGAAGTCTGTAGCACGATGGGGAATGAGAAAGCAGAGTGCCAGCCAAATTGTGCAGCTAATACCTCAGTCACAAGTCTCTCCTTCCTCTCTTTGCTCTCAAATCCCTAGAAGCAGCAGGAGCAGCGTAACAGAAACAAAAGATGTAGTATGCTCTCACTGACCCCGAGCCTGAAGAGGCCTCTCAGCTCCAATTCCACTTTACAGAAGTGTGATTTCATAGGGGTCCGAGAATATGTCATGGTTGCCTGAGGGGCATAACAGGGGATGGAGAGAAAGGATGGGGGAGCAGCTAGGTCCTACCTACTGTTAGCACAAAATATATGGAACATGTCAGCTGGGATTGATTTCTTCCACAGTCGAACAGCTGACAGCCTTCACTCTGGCATTTTCACTCTGGAGTTTGTTTCAGCCACATGTCTGTCCCCCCGGTCCCCGCAGCCCTCCTAAGTGCCCGGCGAACCCCACGCCCCAGAGGGGCAGGGGGAGCGGTGAGGACAGGCCGGTCGGTCGCAAGACATGGCCACAAGAGCTGCAGGCTACGAGCGGGACCGAGCTCCCACCGCAGAGAGGGGACGGGCGCCTACGGAATGCAGAGCCCAACTGTTCTCGAACTTACCATCTTCAGATGAAGGTTGTTTCAACACCCTTCAGTTTTAGGCGAATGTCTTGTTCTGACTCTGCTTCTTTGAGTCAGTATGGGCAGGAATGAAGAAACTTTGTAGCAAAAACAGAAGGGCACTTTTGAAACAAGGATAAAGTATTCAGAAAGTGGCATGAAGAGGTGATAGGTAATTTTGCAGCTAGTCAGATGAAACATTACCTATGTTCTTTTTTTTTATGTAGCCAATGGGAAATATGAGATGTTTTTAATCCAGTTATTTAAAGGTGGTGGTTTGTTTTAATATTAAATAAAATTCGGTGCACTAAACTTCCTCTAGATATTACAATTTCAGTGGCACCAACTAAAGGCAAATCATGAAATCTTACTTATTTCACACGTTTCCAATATTAAAACAAACTGATTTGCACAATATCAAAATGCCTGCTTCTACAGCACTGAAGCAGCTTTTTAGTATTCCAGCTTCTAATACCCGGAATGCACGTATATCCACAAATATACAGAGGCAAATGTAGGATGTAGAGAGTAACAGCATTTACTTCTGATTCAAGGTTAGTCTGTACTTGGGAGAAGAAGGGGAAAAAAAAATCACTGATTTTCTTTAATTGTTTTCTATGTCTAGGCTTGTTTTCTTTGTATACATATCTTTAAAAAAGTAGCTCTCATTTGGAAAAGCAATCACAAAGTAGTACGTTTTGCATGTACACTGTACTTACAGAAGGGCACAACGGTAGAATGAGTTTATCAAATTATACATTATTTTAAAAAATAAAAAGCAACGTGCCATTGGAAATATTTCTAGTGTATCTACTAAGAACATTTTAAGGAAAAAATGGTTAAAATTGTACGGATATTGAATTCATCTGTTTTTAAGCAAAAATCTATTGAACAGCAAAATAAAAGGTATTGTGCTGTGTGTTCCTGCTTAAAACTGAGAGCAACACTGGAGCATCGCTGTTAATTAGCTCCAGTCAACATGAGATGCTTTACAACATATCTCACATCGGTGCTTCATCTGGCCTTTAGAATAAACATTTCCCACACCCGGCATGAAGAAAATTACTAGAAAATATGTAGCTTAGTCATTGAAAATATGGAAGTATTTCAGACAGTCTTTCCTGCACCAGAGAAGAGATTTAAAATCATTTCCACAAAAACAGAGATTAAATCACTGAACAATGTGGTTTATAATCCTATTTGCTTAGCATTTGGGGGGGTTAATACCTATTTGTCATCATCAAATCATACATCTTGCTTTTTAAAAGATCTTTCAGCCTTTCTGTATTGATTGTAATTTTTGTGTACTTTAGTTATCTGTTACGCAAGAGAACTATCTGCTCTGTAAAGGCATCATATAAAAATCTCCATTTAATGCATTATAAATAATGAAGTGCTACATTATAATAATTATTTCCATATTAACTGAATGCACAGATGAGTTACCTGTATTAAACATCTACACTTTGCTTAATGCCTTTAAATAGCATCTGATTCTCTCTTCTTATTGCAACTATTCAACTAATGTTCTGGCCCACAGGATGCTGCAGAGTTTACTTGCACAAGGCGAGTGACTTGCCAGGGAAAAGCACTTATTTGATGCATTTTATTTATTTTATTTAATTTTGATTGTACAATGTATGTATGTAAAAGTTTAAGACTCTTTACATCAAGCATTTCAAATAGGCATGTAAAATTTACTGGTTTTTATAGCCCCAGAAAGGCACTAATCAGCTTCCCATTTTACCTAACAGCTGAAATAAACTTTCTAAATTTCTTTCTTTCCAAAGAACTGACTGCAACTCCACTTTTGTGAAGAATGCCAAAGCTTGTCCATAGATTACTGTTAGTAAATTCATCAGAATACAATATTTGCTTCAAAATGTATTATTTTAAAATTTGGGATGTATTATTTGTTGTGTACACCTTTAAAAATATATGCTACTTTTGAGGTCAGAGGCAGTGCTTCCAGGCTCAGATGCTTGTTTTAATCCAGGATAGATATCAGAGAATACAAAAGACAAAAAAATTTTTTGCCATAAAAGCCACCCTGAGTGGAACAGCTTTCTTGTGAACATTCTGAATCCTGACAACACATTTTCCTCAGACATTATTTATTATTTGTTCACTGTTTGGTGCTCTTTGTGGTAGTAGTACTAAGACATTTTCTGTCCGTCAGTTATAAATGTACCAGAGCCAACTGAACAGGGGCCACCTTTATTGCAAAAGTGAATGGGGTTTGGGGATGGGATTAATTAGGGGGAGGGAATGTAAGGACTCCTAATTTGAGAGGCAGCTACCTTGTATCATTAGTTTGCTCGGTTTTGAAAAAAAAAAAAAAAAGAAGAAAAGAAGGAAAGAAAGCAAGCAAGAAAGAAACAAACAAACAACCAGCCCAACCCCAAACCCCTTGCAACAAAAATTGAAAGCAGAATCAACTGTGTTTTCAAAGACTGCTCTTTAGCCTCTCTGAAGTTTCATTTGTATTTAATAAACTACTACTACAACAGAGCATACGCCTTCAAATTATTTAATGCTCCTATTACAGGAGATATTAAAAACTGACCAGCAGGAGACAACTGTGTCATTCATGTTAATATTTCAGTTAAACATTTGTGAATGTGACATTGCTTGCTTGTCAAGATCCCAATGTTCTTAACATTGAGGGTGATTTTATGATCAGTGGTTAACGAAAAATTACTTTGCTGACACCATTTTTTAGTAAATATAATGTCAGTGCCATAATGTCAACTTTGAATATTAAAGTAGTCACAGAATTGTCTCTGAAATCATTGTTCCTTAAGCAAATTATCTCAGGGAAAGGTCAAACAGTTTAGGTAAAAATACATTAATCTTTTGGACAGACAAAGTTGTAAAGGGAATGATGTGAAGTTCTGGAAAGTTGAGATTAGACTTCGGCTCCAGATACACTGTATGAGTAATTTTTTAAACAGAAGTTTCAATCACATCATTTTTCATAATTTTCAGCAGGCACAACTGTCTTCTGCTAATGAAGAGAGAATCTGATGCTGTGTGTACAAATGAAAAGAAAAACATTTGAAGAAAAAAAAATCACAAGCACAGAGCAGTCTATCAAACACTTCCATCTAGAAAATACTGGTACTTAATTCTGGTCTTCTTCAAGCTCCTTGGCTGAGGATCAAAATTCTTATTTGGACAAAACTCTCACAGCTGTCTTTCTCTAGATTTTTGCCTAAGCAGAAGCGACAAGAATTTGCCATTTTGTATACCAGCCTGGTTTTCTGCTCTCTTGTACAAATTTTAAGCCACTGGCTTCAGCTGAATTATTTTTGGTACACATTATTGAATGCGAAAGGGCTGATCCCTTGGATTATACATTTTATTTATATAATGTAAATGTAACTCTAAATATTTTCAAGAAATTACAGCTAATGAAGCCTAGGAAATTTATTGATGGACTGGGGAAATCTTTCTGCTCTAATCTCCTCTTTTGTGTGTTACTTCTTGTAATAGAATCAATAAAAACAACAGAAGTGGGAAAGGAAGTAGAAGAAAGAAAACTCTGAACTGCAAGAAAGTCTGTTTTTCCATTAATGGCTAAGCACGCAGGCACAAAGGCACAGGAGACAGCAGTGCAGGGATGAAATATTCAGTATGGAGTACTACTACTCAGAATGAAATGAATGAGCCATACGAAATTCTGCTTCAACTTTTATGTTAGTATAAAGAAATCTGCTTTTTAAGGTGTGCTGCATACAATTACAAGAAGAAACTGAAGCAACATAAATTTTAGTGTTACGAGTAAACAAACAATAAGTGAATGAATGAAAATTACAATAATTTAGAAAAATCTATCTAACCGGGCCTGATCTTGAAGCCTGTTTTGGACAAGATTTCCATAAATTTGGTATTTGGCTGTAAGAACTGAAGGGCTTGGATCCAACAGCTGTGCCTCCAACTCTTTAGTTAGAAAGACGAGTGTATTTAACTTTTAACATTTTCTTAAATAAAACAGCTGTTTTGCCATAACAAACTACTTCTCTTTCTGGGAGAAGCATCTCTTTTAAGACCATGCCTTTTAACTTTTAAGGTCTTGAAAAGATTTCTTATGCAACTTCATGAACAGATGCCTAAATAAGGTGGGGAACTGAAGAGAGAGTGCTGATAAAATACAGAGCTCATCTATCTTGTTTGTATTTATTGACAAGAAACATATGGAAAGATGCTCAAAAACCCCCTTATTTGGGCTACCAGTTCAATGGAACTACTTGCATTGGTTAGGAGAGCAGAATTTTGGTCAAATACAGGCTCAGCTGGACCTTTAAAAGAGCACAGACCCAGAGAAAACTCTAGAGGAGTGTTTCCTCTGGGGACAGAGTGGTTTACTGCCAAAGGAGAAACATAAACATTGAATCTGAAATACACAGATCTTACAGAATCAGCTGAAGTCAAAGAAGTTCAGGTACACTGTGAAGGCCCATTTTTATGCTGCATTTGGCTGGGGAGGGGATGATACGTAGCTTTCTCCCAGACTTGACTGCGGGCAAAAAGCCCTCTGACGGACCCTTTGTTTGATCTCTCATGGCTGAATATCTGCCTTGGGTTTTCTCCCTATGTATGGATCTACTGAGACGTGCTGCTGCTGAATTCAACGAAATTGAGCCCTAACTGTGATTGGAATATGAGGACACATAATTAGCTGTGTTAGAAAACTGACCCTCGGTCTTTCATTAAGATGGAATTTTATCCTGTAAAATATCAATGAGTAAAGGCATTTTAATCAGGAAAATAAAATAACCAAATGATTCTCCTCTGTTGTTATTTTTAAACTGCAGTGAGACAATGGTGGGGAAACTCAGTTTAGGTGATATCACTTAATTAGGAAAAGCATCCTAATCAGATCCCCCTCCAACTGCAGTAACTGTAGGGAGTCAAGTACATTCCTCTATCAAAGAAGCAAGCTGCAGTGAAGTATAGATATTGATATTTTAAATTGTCATACAAAAGCAATAGCAGAGAAGGCACAAACACTAAGAAAGCAAACTCTCATTCTCTGTATCCTCAATTTCAGCATTGCTTCTAAAAGATATATGGTATAGCTCTTATGACACTTCTGCACCTCCACTTCGTAAAATAATGTTGGGATCAGTACTTCCATAGCCAGGACTCAATGGCTAATGAGGGCCATGGCACACAGAGTGCTCCCACTGATGACTCAATATGAGGAACCAAGACCACCTCAGTTCCTGCATGTTCCTGATATTTCTGTCCATCTCACTTGGTATTACACATCACTTATGGGAAACCTGGAGCAGGATATGGACACAGAGAGGATCTCTTGCTGTCAGGTCCAAGTCCTCATGTGGTTAGCAGGAATATTGCATGGTACTTTCGGAAGCACAGTATCCCTACATCCTCTGATTCAATGCAGTCCTTTTTTGGTGACTGTGGATTAATGGTACAGTTAAGCCTTCTATATTTATAAGTATGCTTACAGTTTCCCTCTCTACATTTATCTCCAATACTGTGAGTGCCTATTAATGATAGCATTCCACACCATTCAATTCTTTGCATAGGAAAAGTAGCTTTAGCTTACAGCGCCTGATACTCTGCCTTCTGCACAGGACTAATGCAAAGCCCAGGAACTTCGGAAATCCCCTTCAATTTCAGAGTAAATCTTAGGGTTTATTTCAGAGAAATAGGTTTTCAGTGAGGCACCTCCTCCCTAACTACAAGTAGCCATGCATAATAGAAGCCATACAGAATGCGAAGGGAAACAAATACTAAAGTACTACCAATTACATGCAATTAGTTGCATTGCCAACACCAGTTATTGAAAAGTTAAAAAACAGGCTTTAAAATCACAATTTTTAACATATGCGTAGGATCTTGTTTATGCATTTACTAAATTTAGTGTTTGGTTTTTCCTCACAGTTATTCTAAGCAAACAGCAGTTAGTAACTCCAGGATTACTTTGGGGGAAAAAAAAATATATCAATACTCATACATTGGCTACATAGTGCATGACAGATTTTAAAAAAAAAAAAGTTTTTGACAAGGTTCTTCACCAAAGACTCTGAAATGAAGCTGTCCTGGTGTAAGAGGGTAGGTGCTCTACTTCAAGGACAAGAATAAATGTCTAAGTTTTACCATGTTGATGAAAAATATGAAATTCAATTACCAGTACATTGTAGTTATCTGTCCAGAATATTCATAAATGATGAGAAAAAAGGGGGTGCCACGAGAAAAGAAAGACTGTTGGTGATATCCAAGCTCTTCTAAACTACAGCTGATTATGGAGAGGTGTAGAAAGATCTCAAGACATTTAGTAAGTGTGCACTAAAATGGTTGATAAACCTAATGTTCATGTATGCAAAGTGACAGACTTGAAGAAAAACAATCTCCTTACATAGAGTTCTACATACACAAAGATGGGCTCTAAATTAACCAGCTGTGCAGGAAGGAGCTCTTGGCTGTATTTTTGTATAGTCCTCTGAAAATACCACCTCAGTGGTCAGTAATGACACATGTGGTATGTGATATGTTAAGAATTACTGGAGCAGATAAAGAAGAAACCAAAAAATATCTCCACGTCAGTGAATGAGTCCATACTGCAGCCACATATTAAATAATAGCCCTACAGTGAACTCACCATAAAGGAATATACCAAGCCTACAACAGACTTTAAAAAAAAAAATATTCAGAATTATCAGAAGGAAAACATACTTCCTTAACAAGTCTTAATTTAATACATTTAAGACTCTTCAGCTTGGAAATCAAGATCTGTAAAGAACGACATGAAGAAGGTGAATAGGGAAGAACTATAGGGCATCCAGTGAAAGGACGAAGTAGCAGGTTTAAAAGTAACACTAAGAAATGCTGCATAACCTTCTAGCGGAATTCATTGATGCAAGATTTTGTGGAGCCAGGGGTACAAAGGGGTTAAAAAAAACCTAGACAAATTTATGGAATGAAATTCTCCACGCAGTTACTAGCCACAACATGACCTCAGTGCAACTTTCTGCTCAGGAAATCATTAAGCCATTGATTGCTTAGATATGGAAGTGACACCATAGTAGTATCACGCTGTACTTCCCCTGTCTATCAGATTCTGAGAGTTTGCTACTGAACATTGTCAGACACTGCGTCCTGGATTAGCTAGATCTGATCCAACACAGCCATTCTCTGGTTACACTCACCTGAGAATTTTCTGGAAAAACAAAAGCTGGTATTTTCGTGTATTCCACACATGCTTCCAAAAACCAGAAATTTCGGGTTAACATAAATATTCAGAGTTTCCTGATAAAATCACAAGATGTGGAAATGCCCATGTGGCAGTCTTGAGAAACTGTACATAATGTATAAATTCTCATTGAACTGCTATGTCATTGCTTTATCTTAAAGGCTGTAAAATTGACTACTTTTCATCATGTCTCTTCCATCTATCTATCTGAGGAGAAACAATCAAAAGTATCTTTTAAGCAATGGAATAGCCAAGTCCTGGATGAAGCCATTTGTTTTCAGCCTTTCTGAAGGATTTGGAAAGTGAACAGGAGCTAACGGGACTATTTTTAAACTACCAAGTTTGAAAGACTGCAGGGTCAATCAAAGGTAACTCGCACACAGACAAAGGATGCTGGGGCAGAACAGATGGGCATGCTTCCAAAGCAGAATGGTTCTATTTAACTGCAGGATCAGCTGAAGGAAAAAGAAAATGGATATACAGAAGAGAAATTCTACAATTCAGGGAAAAGCTTATGAGGGCAGGATAAGAAAGGCAAAGACTTCTGCAGAAGCACTCTCTTCTGAACGCGGTGAACACACAAGATTGATGAGGTGAAGAAACACCTGTAAAAGTTTGTTATTTTCTGTCTACATCTGTATTAGTCCAGGTACAGAGTGACCGATTTTGAAATCTTCAGAACCTTTGTGTTGTCTTACTTTAACTGTTAGATTAAGCGGGGCCTGGAAAGTTGGAGTTCAGGGTACTCACTTGCATGAGAAGCCTGGTAAGCCAAAGCTGCTCTTGCAGGCCTATGGCAGGCAGCCAGCAAGAACTCATTTTTGTAAAGGGATTAAAGATGGAAAGCAGATGGATGCCTAGGATACATGTCAGAGATGTCAAGGAAAGAAGCAGTGCCGCAGCTTACTCAGACCAAGGGAAGCTTAAGAGCAAACTGATCCAAAAGCCTAGGACCCAATCACGGAGTGTCTGGTGGGATGAGCTTCAGTAGGACTGAGTGACAGTCAGTGAAATAAAGATTTGAACAGTGGAGAGCAGAGAGCTTTGAGGACTGGAATTCAACTGCCTGTTTGCATACAGCCTGACGGGCTGCAGTGCTAATTTCCTATAGCCTACAGACTGAAATGCAAGCCACTGCTGGCCATTCCTGGAGTCAGTGATCACCTTGGGTGTGCCTGGCCAATGCTGGGAGAGAGCGCCGGAGCGCCGACCCCTCTGGCTTCCACTGGGCATGGAGTGACTGCTGCAGAGCAATCACTTTACTCACGCTCCCTATGCATCCAGACTGTCCAGTTAACGTAGGAAAAAAAATCCCTTTACAGATCCTCTGCTCTACAATGAATTTCACCTTGGAGTCAACAAACGTGTTTTTATCGCTCCAATGTCAAAAGTGATGCTCTGCAACCTGTACACTGCCCATGTATTTTACTTGTAGCATGTACTGAATGACTGATGCTTTGAGGTTTTCCATTTAAATAGAAAGATCTACAGCTCAGTCCCAATCTGCCACTCAGTTATGCCTTATTTAGAATGACTAAAGGTTCTTTTTGTCAGCTTTTCTAACCTCAGACATCTGAAGCATCTTCTGGCTAAGCTGATAATCTAAACTATCTTGAAGGTCCATTTCCGTTTATTCTTTTACAAGGGTGTCTTAATTTGGTCCTGTGTATATTCTAGGTCAACAAAAACATGTAAAGTTAACGTCGTAGCAGTGGTGGTCTAGGGGGCGTAAGCGAGAGTTGATGGAGCTGGGAAAAGCAGAAAGCTTCCAAGCACAAAGCCTTGAATTCTCTTGTTTTTTTTTCTGACTAGTGGTTCTAATCAAAGATACTGTCTATAAATCTCACTTCACGTATCACAGACCTGTATGCTGTTACACTGGAAAACATCCTTTTAAAAAGTAACATCTCTTAAATGTATTTTCATGCTCCTTTTCGCTGTCAGAAAAAGATGAAACCATAAATAATATTTTAGATCTACACTAATCTCAGTAAATACATCTACTGTATTTTACGAACTTACTGGAAAGTCTTTATTTGATTTTATCTAATTATCACATAAATGCAGGAACATTAAGTGGGCTGATGTCAGCAATCAGGACTGCTTGTTACACAACATCAGTAACAGGGGCTCAGGTATGAAACAACTGTAATTATAGGTATTTAGGCAAAATGTATGTCAGTTCTAACTGATTAGCTGTTTAAGTCTTTATAAGTAATTGAAATACTTTATAAATAAAAATCACAAACTTAGCAACCAACAATATAGACATAATATAGAAGTTTGATTGATCGTACAATGATATGTAATTCTCTGTCTTTTTCTTCATTTTTGCTGATTGTTGCAAGCTTGTTCCTTCTTATAGTTTCCTTATTGGATATTATTGTTTTCCTCTTTCTGTGTCTTTAGTTTGTTGGTTTGGGATTAACATAATGGCTAAGTGAAGATAAGTCTACATCATGCTCAGCATACATCTATCTTGCATGCACATTAAAACTTGATTTGAACACGGCAGGGATAAAAATAGTGTCTCAAAAATATTTTGTCATGGCTTCCCCAAGCTCTATGATAGAACTAGCCTGTAATTTTCAATGGACTCACCAGCTTGGGCATCATTCTGTCAGGTGTTGTGTTGCTAAGGAGTTTATCCTTTCAACACTGTGTTGTGGCTATTGCCAACTGATGAAGCTAGCTTGTCATGGTGCAAACCAATCTTTACCAAAGTACAGACAAGATGCAATGAGATATAAGCCCTACAAGAGCGATATAGGTATATCGATGTAGTATCAAATACTTATTTTCCATCAAGACCAGCCACAGCTCATCAGCTATGTGATCGCATTAACTGATCTATAGAAAAATAAATGTTTTCCTCTGGAAGGCACATGAAAGGTATGTTTTGAGTAATGCCAGTTACGTCGCATTTTATAGCCACACTGAATCATTCCATGTCACATAGGGCTCCCAACAAGTCTTGCAGCAGGTCCCAGCAAGTACGTATTTTGTACCATACGTAAAACCCTCAGATTTAAAGGCCAAATTGCTGCACATTTGATTGCCCCTGCACGTGCAGCAGAGCAGGTTTCCACTGTGCTGACTGCTGAAACACGTTAACTGCTATGTACTTGCAACAGTCTATCTAACACTACAGTGAGAAGAACCAGCTAAAACAGCTGAAGTCTGTGGCCATGGTGAATATTGCTAATTTCTAATTAATTTCTAATTAAGCGGAGTATGAAAGCTATCATCACACGCTGCTCCCCCACACCATCACCTAACACCTTTTGCCCACAGAGAAAGGACACTCAGCCAAAGTTGAACCACCGGCCATTCATGTGAAAGTATTAAGCTGCCTGACCCGAAGTGAGCTGTCACAAATTTAAGTATGGCAAAAAAGCATGACTCACTGCTGTGTGCCGTTCCAAAAAGCCCTTAGTAGAGGAAAACATGTGACTTTGCACTTGCTAAAGCAGGGCCACTCTAGAGTTTACAGCTGCTATCAGCCCTCAAAGCTCTTCCTCTTCACAAACAACAGCTCTTTATGCATGAAGACTGTCTCGAGAGCAAGACAGAGGAGCTCTGATGGAACCATGTTCCATTGAAATGTGCTATTTTATCAGTTCACTTCAGAGGAAAAATTCTGCGTTATCATTTACAGGACATCTCTTAAGCACATGAAGCGCTAGTTACAGGAGCTGGGATCGCAGGAGGATAGTGCTCCCCTGACTGTACACTTGTCCAACAGCTCCCTGCCCCCAGCAGTCCCCTCCCTCTACATCATTTAGCTTTAGTTTCCTGCTGTTACCCATCCTCCTCCCTCATACCATGATCCTAGCACCACTTGTGTTGCCAGGACAGTGCTAAAGACCTGGTGCCGGTGCCTGTGGAAAAAAAGAGAGAGGAAGGGAAATGTGAATTGGGAAAAGCCGACAGAAGAGGCATCAGATGTGTTGTAACTCTGTACTGTCCTCCTTTAGACACAGCCTTTGTTGTCCCTCTTGAGGGCATGTATTTTCATGGGGACACAGCCTGAGGTACTCATTCACCATGTTTTCAGGCAGCCACAGCAAAATTCTTCTCTCTACCAGCTGTGTCGACACTGGGCTTCACCCTTTCATTGCTGGCTGCGAAGGAGCCAGGAACAGGTTATTCTGACCATGGGCTGAAGAGCAGGCAGGAGGCATGCTGAATGCCCCAGTCAAAACCACGTTCACCAGTGCATAAAGGAAGGGGAGTTTAATCCTGTTACACCTCAGTTTTTTCTTTGCCCTACTTTAAAATTTCACCACACACGAAGAGATTTACACATTGGAAATACTCCGGCAAATGTCAGAAACGGTCTGGTTAGGAAACCATGTAGCTAAAATAACAACATGCCGTTTTCGCAGACCAAAAGCAGGCCCACCGCACGGCTGGCCCCAAGGATGCTCTCCTGGCACCTCCAGGCGCAGAGGAGTGGTATGGGGCTGAACGAAGGCCAGCTCTTATGACAGCCTTCATCCTCCCGGCAGCCGATGAAAAGCGACTCTGTCCTGGGGGCTTGCCTAAAACTGCCTTTAGTCTCCTCCAGCGCTCTCTCTTGGCCCCGCACTGTGGTACAAGGCCCCACAAAGGGCTCTTCGCTGACTGCAGAGAACGTCGCCATTAGGTAGGTGATAAGGAAATGCTGGGAGGGGACTCTCTTCTGGGCAGGACACAGAAAGTTCAGGACTTCCGTTGCTTCACCAGCTCAAAGATGGACCCCGTAGATGGCATCCCTACACCTGTCCCTCGTCCTGCCCAAGGCTGGGTAATGGTGCCCCAAAGGCAGTTGCCCTTGCCTGAGGTAGTAAAATGGCCGTTGTGAGGTGCTGCCCTGCCTGAGGCTGGGCAGCGGCACCTGGGAGGCAGCCGCCCTTGCCTGAGGTAGTAAAATAGCTGTTGCGAGGTGTTGCCCTGCCTGAGGCTGGGCAGTGATGCTCCGGGGGCAGTTGGCCCTGCCTGAAGTAGTAAAATGGCCGCTGTGAGGTGCTGTCCTGCCCGAGGCAGGGCAACGGCACCTGGGAGGCTCTTCACCTGCCTGAGGTTGACAAGGGAATGGCACCCGTGCGGTGCACTAAAATGGTGGCCGTGAGGTGTTGCCCTTGCCTCAGCCAGCAGAATGGCGCCTGTCGTTCACCCCTCGGGCTGGCGGCCGAGCCAGAGGCGGTAACGCGGGCCCCGGGGAGGAACGCGCCCGGGGCTCGGCGGGGCAGGGCGCGGAGGCGGCGGGGGCACCGCACGGGGCTCCTGGCTTCCCGCTCTCCGCTTCTGTGCCTTCCGTTTCCTCCCAGTTAAAAATAAAATAAATAAAATTTCGGCAAGCTCGGCCAGTGGGTCGCCGGCCGCTCCGGCGGATCGGCGTTGTAGCGGGGGTTGCCCTCAGCGGTGCGGGGCGCCGGCGGGGAGCGGGGCCGCCTCGGCTTCCCCGGAGCACTCGGAGGATACTTTAAAGGCGGTGAAAAGACACTTCGCGGGGCTGATCCATTAATGTCGCTCTGTGAGCCGCTTGACGCGAGAAATCCCAAATTTTCGGGGCGAGAAGTTTACGTTTGTTTTGTTTTCCGCTCACAATGAACGCGCAGAAATTGCCGCTCTCGGGACTGCCAAGATCGGGGGGGTGTGGGGTGTGTGGGAGCGGGAGGCGCGGGAGCGCGCCGAGCCGCCGGCGCTAATGGAGGGTTCTGTTTGTTTCCATGATTACAGCTATAAATAATAATAGTTAAAAAAAAAAATTAATCCCGACGATTTCGGGTGTTTTCATTCTCCGTGTCCCGGGGGTTTTCCCGGCAGCGCTCCCCCTGCGCGCCGCCGGCCGCCTCCGCCGCCGCGCTTTTATTTCGGGAGGATCCGGCGCCCGGAGCCCGGGGCCGGGACCGGGGCCGGGGCTTGGCGCCCCCGCCGGGGCCGCACCTGGCGCTGCTCCCGCGGGCGG
>Ga0065711_1036447_pt1 | contig 20977 bp, 13 predicted proteins | sample Hoacrofraction12_FD_59098 | JGI IMG/M metagenome (GOLD analysis project Ga0065711, IMG submission 59098) | Hoatzin crop microbial communities from Cojedes, Venezuela - Epithelial fraction 12 v2 (version 2) | ecosystem: Host-associated > Birds > Digestive system > Esophagus > Crop | place...
GGGCGGGGACGGCGGGGCCCGGGGCGGGCGGAGCGGCGGGGGACTGCCCGCCGAGGGGGAGGAGTGTCCCATGGCGGCTTCGTGAGGGAGGGGGAGCCGGGCTGCCCCCGGCCGGGCCTGCACGCGCCGACCGCGGCACCTGCGGCCTGCCCCGCCGGGCAGGGGCACGGGCGGGCTGCCCGGGAGAGCGGGGGTTCAAGGCTTACCTTGGCGCCTTCCCGCCTCCGGCGTGTTCTTCCTTCCCGTCGCCTTTCGGGGTTCAGTTTTTGAGGAGGGGGTGAGGGTATTTTGTTTCTTAGGGCCCTTCAGGAAGGGGCGAGAAGTTGATGGCACAAGTTACCGGTGAAGGTCTTTCGGTAGCTCCAGAGGAACTCGGTAACACCCCGAGTTTGGATCCCGTAATTCAGAAGCTGCGGGTGCGCTGGAGGCAGGCTGCCAGTGCTGTGTGCAGAGACCAGTACCTGGTGGCCGGGCAGCTGGGTTGCTCCATCGTAGTGGGCTTACACCGAGCCAGGAGCCAGAGTGCCTGCGTCCCAGTGAGAGATGTGTTGTGAGGAATAACTGAACACAGTTAAAAAGCTCTAGCTGGCCTCATCTAGAAGAAAATATTATATATGTTAATTAAAAGGTTTGGTTTTCTTAGGGAGACATTCCTAGGCGTCATTACAGATACCTTAATGAAGATGTCTGCTCAGTCCCTGTCCTGCAGTGGCTGCACAAGCTCACACCTGCAAGGTTCCCTGTTTTCAGGGGCTTTGCTTTGGTCACAGAAACCTTCTAGAGCTGTAACTCGTCGAGGCCGAAATACATGCTGTGCGCAAAGAGTGGCTTATTAGAAAGTGTCAGCGGCATTAAAATCAATGTTCCAGTTTATTTTTCTGAATAAAACACGCTACAAAAACATAATCCCAGTTAATCTTTGGCACTTGCTTGAGTATTTTCTCCATGTCCAGCCATTGTTAGATGCAGGATGTGAACAGACCGTCAGTCTGCTCTCTTAGGGCAGTTGTTAATGAGAGGGTTTTCTCTCAGACACAGTTTCATGGGACCATTCCTTGATTTTCATTGCATATGCTAGGTGCAGCCACTCCAGCTTTAATCACATCGGTGCTTTCTTCTCAAGTTTTCTCTGTCTGGGTCACGGAGTAGGTTTGATCAGTATGTAGGAAATTGCCCACTTTATCTTGTTTTAGTTAATCATCTGTTTTTATTAAGCATTCTGGGAAATGCCTGCGTGATGATGTACTGGCATATGAGGCAAGTAACAGTGGTGTGTCATTTGCTTTTAAGAGTATAAATCACTGGGACTGGATGCAGCATTTCTGTGTGAGAATGTTATAGTCCTTTCTTTAACCTATTCAGTCAGAGCATAGTCCTCCATTTCTTCTAAGTCACTGTTGACTGTGCTGGGTTGGTAGATTTGAATTAGGAACACTGCCGGAAAAGACTGAAAGGAAGCCAGTAATTGCTGTGATCCTTTTACATATTCTAGCTTGTAGCTGTGAAAATTGCTTGTGGTGTTCTGTAATACAGTAGGACAATGACATATTAAGTGCTATACGCTATTGCATCAGCAGAGCCTGGTTGGGCTGCAGGTAATTGTATAGCTGGCACCAGGCAAGAAACACAATGTTTTGTTTTGTGTACAGTGTGGACATTACTGTTTAAATAACAATTCCATGAAAAGGAGGATTCGTTATTCTTCAGAGTGATGTGAAGAGCAAAATTATTATTCATCAAAATTTTTATTTCCAGAAGCTTCTCCTTTGTTAGACATTCAGTACCAGCTGGAGGGCTCCCCAGTAAAAGGGAAGCATTGGTTGTGACGAGGGGACGTGTTGAACACAGGATGGCGGCTCCTAGCTGATGTAGGATTCCTGGTTGTCTGCTGTAGGCAACAACCCATTTCTAGGAATTTCACCCTCAGCATCTCAAACCCAACTTGTTACAGGAGGAAAAGGGAAGAGTCTTTTCACGTAGGAACAGCCCCCACCTAAGCGATGAGGCTTCCCCCTCGCCATGCAGCAGTCCCAGAGCTGTGTGGTGTAGCTGGGGGCTGGGTGGGGATGGCTGCTTAGCTCTCCCTGACTGTCTTCGCTTCCTATGCACGCATGTGCATTTGTGCATAGGCACAAGCACATGCGGCTCCTCTTGTTGACTGACCCTTGGCACCATCCAGCTTGTGGGGAGGAGAGCAAAGATCGACTTCTGAACTGCTGTTGGCTTCTGGCAATGAGAGAAGCCGTTTTGTGTCCCCATTCCTTCCTTCCTCCTGAACAGGGGCTTTCTGTGTCTTCCCATTTGGTGCCTTCCTCTCTGTTTTTGGTGCCTCCCTTCCCCCGAAACAGTTCCCATTTCTCTGCATTTTGTCTAGGGGATAAATCATTTGGGGTGTCAACATTTTCAACTCCCTTGGGAGCAAGGGCAGAGGTGGTAAGCAGCTGGAAGGTGTTACTGGATCTCAGAGCCCTTTCTTTCATGCGGAGACAATTGCTGATGTGATCATAGCTGACAAGTCTGTTAAAATGGTGCCAAAGACTTTTGCTTAGATTACTTCTCCCTTCTGGTTTTCCAGCTTTCACAAAAATTGACAGGATTCTCCCAGGTCACGGTGCCTAAAATCTGCCCTGGAAATGTGGAACTAACAGGCTATGCTCTTTCAAAATTGTCGTCCTACGTACAGATGAACTGGAATTAAGCTGAATGTAGAGCCTTTGTAAAGTCCAGATAAAAAAGCAGTGTAATTACCACTTGTCTTTTAAAATTGCTGGGGAGGTATGGTCAGATACTCTGAAAGCTGTGTAAACAACAGCTCTATTATTTTATTTTTAAACAGTCTTCCAAGTAAAGCAAATAGTTTTGGTCATTTTCATGTTATATTATTGAAAGTAGTTAATTCATTTTGGAAAATATTTTACTGCTGATCTGAGATATTAAATTTTCTTGACTGCCTTTGTTTCTGTCTATGTTTAGACTTTAAGAGGTATGACATAAACGACGGATGAGCATTTCAACACCAGTTATTCAGAAAATAATCATTTTTCCTAGAAGTATTTTCCTAGAAAATAATTTTGTGATTTTGTAATTCTAAAAGGAACAACGTCCACAATGAAAAAAGATTTAAATTATAAATTTGCTGCAAAAGCAAGCAAATGACTGCAAGTGTGCCCGATCTGTGTGAGTGGATCAGGAATATACCTGAAATTCTGAACTAAGGGAGTATATGTAGCAATGGGGCAATTACCTTTTCCATGACCAAGCACAAAGAAGGCACAGCAGAAGATATTTAGAGACTGTTGTGCTGTTGATGCAGTGAATAGGATCCAGTTTCTGATTCAGTATATATAATAAAAATAAATAAATCACAGTCCATTGCTAAAGATTAATTTCTCCAGTTTTCCTTCTCTTGTAGTCCTCTTAATCTTTCTCAGTTTGAAGCTATGTAGTCAGGTATGAGTTCTGCAAAGAAGAATGCAGAATGTTTAAGACACAGCTGCAGGAGCAGAGTGCTGCAGCAACATTTGTTCCTTAAAATATTCCTTATTTATATCCGTTTAAATGTTGTTGGTTGGGATTTTCTTTGAGGGTTTCTTTGAGGCCCATGGTGAAAGCGTGGAAACTGAATGATAAACCATGAAAATGAAATACTATGAAAAGAGGGGAAAAAATGTCTTGGAGAAGTCATATTATGTTGCAGTCAGTGAGAGGACTATAATAAATGATCCCAGACACACAAGGAAGCCTTACTTTAAGCTGATTTTCTTTCTTTTCATTTTCACCTTTATACAGCTTCTGGTGCTCAGAGAGGATTAACAAAGTGATATTGCCGAAGCAGCTATACAGCGTCCTTTGTCATTGGTGTCAATGCTCTATTTCGAATTACTTTGTCTTAATGCTGTCTTATTATCTTGAAGACTGTGGAGGTATTGTTAGGTTTATGTTTTAGATATGGTATCTAACACCTTACCAGTGAAAATGTCTTGGGTTTGAATTAGCTTTAGGGTTCACTAATTGACCTTCATGTTTGCTAACACCTGACATTGCAAACATTGTCTGTATTCTCATGTATTGTGATTCACCAATAACAGTATTGATGCTGTCACTCTGTTCCAGATGAATAGCTGTAAGTTGCATAGATAAAATCGTATAATAGGCTTTAATAATACAGTTGACATTTATTTTAAAGTTTGACTGTAGGTTTGTTGGCCTTTTAATCTTGCAGGATTCTTTTTGATCCCAAGTGGGTTCTTCTGCTGTGGTGCTTTAGAAAGAAGTCTTGTAAGTTTACTGCTAATAGAAATGGTCGACATGATAACTGTAGCAATTACAAACTGGGCCTGGTCTGAGCTGGATATTGCATTGGTTAATTAAGAGCCGTACAGTTTTTAAACCAGCTTCATTCAGGTACTGCGACTTCTCAGCGTGGCTGAGACTTTGGGTAGCTGTGATAGAAGTTTCTTGGTTCAGCTTCTAGGCATAATCCCTTAAACCTGTTTGGAAAGAATCACCTGTGATGTGGGGCGGATAAATCCAGTCTCTGTATTTGATCTTCTGTTGAGACTGCAGATAGGGTGCTGGTTGGTGCCATCTGTGTTTATAGATTTTGCAATAGTGTTCACTGGGAAATTATCTGAAAGCCAAATCAGTTTACATAGGTCAGTGAATTGCAGCTTGCAAGGCTTATGTCTGGGATCACTGTAAACAGGTTTTTCAGAGTTTTCATTGAACTTTCATTTGTCAAAACCTGACTTTATCACTGAAGTGCGTGGTGGTGCTAATGCACCGGTTTTGTATGCTGGCAGATGCATTTGAGAGAAGTTTTATTTTAATTGTTAAGTACTCTTGTTTTGTCTCTTAGCATGTACGTATTGCTGTGATATGTCCTGTGCAAACAGTAGTTTCGTGGAGGGAAAGCTGTAGCAGAAAATACTTTCATACAGAGGGATGGTGGACTTTTATTCCTGACATGTTAAATAAGTTATATATATGCAGTTCTGTAATGTAGTTACTGTTCCTGCAGTAAAGTACCTGTAAAAGAGAAGGTGCTGCAGATAAGAGCACAGTTTGTCAGATTTCTGGATTTTACTGTAGCAAGATTTGTACAGAACATCTCAAGAAAGTTCTTTGTGTGCAAAGAATGGCAACATTTTTCTGTGGAACTCACTTATTTCACAAAATAAGGCAGTAAGTATACGTGGTTCTTGTGACAATTTCAGCAATCATTACTCTTATTTCAGAACAGACACCTGATAAAACCTGAGCATCGTTCTGCACAGGCAAGTCTGAATAATTTAAAATTTACAAGAAAATTTCAAATGTAAATTGTAGTCTAAATATGGTAAAGTGTTCTTTTATAGTTTTTATGTGTTGAGATTAGTTGCACATATGTTGATGTTAAATTCAGTCATATTTGTGGATTTGTTTTTGTGCTCTTAGAAAACTGTTAACTTACGAGTTCAAAGTCAAGTGGTGGGCTGAGTTTGGCATGATAATGAACTTATAGGTTTATGCTCAATAGAAAGTTTTATGTAATGTTATGTCTGCTCTCTCTGTATTGATTTTTCTCAGGACAGTGTTGATTTGGTATGGTTTACCTTTCAAGAGTTAACAAACATCTCATTTTTCTCTCTGTTTTAAGTTTTCTTTAAGCTACTAACAGACATAGTACATGACAACTGGCGTGCAAGATTTTCCACAGACTGCCCAGCTGGTTGCTCTGCTTGAGATGCTAGATAATTTAGCAGAGGTATCCAGTTTGCAGAAATGTGCATGAGGTTTGTGTTGTGCATACATGTTTATTCAGTCGTTAGTCATGATCATGACTGCATAAAATCAGTGTAATTACCTTCAACCAATCTTTATATCTATGTGACCCAGATCACATTCCATGACAGCCCTGACAGCTTGAATTAGAGCTTGCCTTTCATCGCAGCCAAATTTGGAGTGCAGAAATATCCAGCCTTTCCTGAGCTTGCTCAATGCAAGAATGGGGCATGTTAATGTGAAAGAGTGAAAGTCCGGTGTAAAACAGAGCCTTAGGAATGTTAGAATTCATTGGCACTTGACCAGCCCACATAAGCAGAGTTTACCTTGTTTTTCTGTTGCACTTTGCGTGCATTGCATTGCAGATGGGCAGTCTGTTGCTTCCAGGGTGCATCAGGAGTGTCGCGCATGCATGTATGTACTGTACTCTGCATATTATGCATCTACTTCCAAGCCACGTTTAAAGAATGCCTGGGGAAGGTCAGAGGATAGAAATCCATGCTTTCAGCACAATTTCCCCAGCTCTTGGCTGCTAGTCTTCCTTTCCACAGGCTTCTTGGAGCTGAACAGGGAAAGGGTCTGGATAAATATTTTATGTATGAGCAGGTTGCTTGTAACCTCATTTTTTCCAAAGCAGCCTTGTAACAATCCCGCCCTCCTCCTCCCTCTCCCCCACTTTTTTTTTTTTTTAAATCACCAAAAGGAGATGCTGCCTCTGGTCCAGAGGAAAATATCATAAAAAAACAGGACTGGAAGAGGCCTTAAAAGTCATCTAGTCCATTCATCTGCCTCAGGTTAGGATCATGCATGTCTGTCATCTGTGACTTGTTCTTAGGAAATTAACAGTCTCCCTTACATCATCATGCTATGAGAAAAATTTCTTTTCATGTTATCCAATTCACACCTTGTTGCAGTTCAACACCGTAACTGCTCATCCTGCATCTGTCTGCGACAAAGCAAGTAATTGTTTTTATTCTTACTATCCTAATTGTTTTTCTCCTTAGCTATCATAGCCTGCTATTTCTTTAAACCCAATTCTTTGACCTCATAGGTGCCGTTTTCTCTACATTAGTTATTTTTGTTTATTTTCTTCATGTTATCTTCTGTTACTTAATGTCTATTTTGTTCTGTCCAGTTTAAGACTGTACTCCACTTGAGGTTTAAATGAAGTTGAATAAAATGGAATGGGATCCTCTTCATACTTACTGACATGATACATGTCTTTTTTGCTGCACGGTGACTCTTTTTCATGGTTAGGCAGTGATCCCCCAGGATCAAAGGACACATGTTCTAAGACATTGTTCTCACTGATTGTTTTATAGCTGGTTATTTCTGCCTAACTGTAGCATCTTGCAAATGTTCATAATGAAGATTACATTGTTTTTTCAGGTCATTTGTCCAGTTCGTTGTCTTGAATTATCATCTTTTCCTCCAATAAACATGCTACCTTTTTCTACATTAACATTTTGTGGTCATAGAATAGTTTATCACATCATACAGATCCAGAAAATACTGAAACAAATGTTCTTTGGAAATCTTACCTTAAAAAAAAAGGGAAGAAATTTTTAACTCTTTTTTTTTCTGCTTGTAATGAACTTTTTCAGGGAAGGAAATATAGAGGAAAGAGAACATTTTAGGACAAAGTATTTTACTTGTAGTGCAAGTGATTTAAATTAGCCATGTGTATTGAAGAATCTGTGGAAACAAAAATTCCCCAGACTCCTGGTAGTCCTGTGGACTAGGAAAAACAATTCATGCCGATGCTAATGCTCATTGGGAAGCCTCCTTTCTCCTCAACTCTTTCCATTAATTTACAGGTGATGGAGGTAAATATTTTCACAAGAAACTGTTGGCTTCCATCCTTGTCTATTATTGTAATATTAATACTAGTTCATTGTATAATCAAAGCCTGTTGAAAAATGTACTTTGTAGGGTAGTAGCTTTAGTTTTAAAAGTAAAAATTGTGTGTGAAAAAGGAAAACAGAAGGGCCAAACTCTGAAAGAATTAAATGTCCTCAAGAAGGCAGATTAGAAAAGAATTTGGAGAAGAGGTCAAGGACCAGGAAGTCTGCCACAGAGGGTATGTAAGGCCAACAGGTTATTGCGGAATAAAAAGAACATTGAGGGAAGTTAAGGCCATAGTAGAAGGACTAAATGCATATTTTGTTTTTTCTGTTCACTGCAAGGACATTCAGTGATGCATAACACCTTCCATACAAAGAACAGGTAAGTTAATGAGGAGAAGAGACAACTGGGGATGCGGTGATAGTTTTATAAAAATATGAACGGCATGGTGAGGGTGATAGGGATCAGTTTTTCGTTGTCTTTCCCAGTACAAAAACTAATGAGCATGGAAATGAAGCTGGCAGGTGTTGGGTTCAGAACAGCAAACAGAGGAATTTTGTTTTGTGCACATATCATTGAGCTGTGTAACTCCACAGGATGTGGTGGATACTGAAAATTTATACCGATTCAAAGGGAGACTGGGCAAAATGAATGGAAGAAAAAATCTGTAGGGGATTATTAAATATATAAGCATGACCTCCAGCTTTGAAAATCCCTGAGCTGCGAATTATTGGAGACTGGAGAGTATATGGGGAAAGTGTGACTAAATGCTCACACTATTCTTATCCTCTTCCCCAGACATCTGCTTTTGGCTGCTCTTGGAAACGGGGGTACTGGGTAGAAGATTTGACCTGGCATAATTCTAGATTTGTCTTTTTAAGTTGTAAAAACTTAAGACACATTTTTCTGTGAGTTAGCAGCTCGGGGTAGCATCTGCAAATCTTGTACTTTGTAGACCGAAAGCCTCCTATTCATTTTCCTTGTAATTTAAGACAGAAGTACATTTTTAACAAAACACAAAAATTACCATGAACATTTGTCTGTCTCCTGCCAGTTGGCGTCAGCTACAAATTATGTTTTATTTCAATCATGCTAAACTGCCAGATGAGATAATACATATTGTCTTGTTTAGGCAATCTAAGCAATGTCTGTAATCCTAACTTGGTTTTTAATAGTTGTATTTAATATGGATGTTTTTTGTTTCTTTACCCTTCTCCCTTCTATTATAGATGCATTTTAACTGCTGACATGAACACAAAATAAGTGAAATTCCCTGCAGAGTTAGAGAAAAGACTGAAAGCTCTTAGATCTCTTGTGGGGACAGAGTAGTATTAAAGGGAGGAGGATGCTGTGTTACTATTCTGCAGACACTGATTTACTGGGCTGATTTAGAATGTTGATTCAATGGTGTGTTTTCAGGGCACTCACCGGCTGATCAAAAACCCATCTTGCATAAACATACCTCATCAGCCGAAATTTTGTCATTAACCTTGTACTAGTGGGTTTTCTGCTCTGTCAGATATTGTCATGTCTCTATGGCGCTGACAGTGCCAGACCAGGCATTGTTCATTGTCCTTCAGCTGGCATGGAGTCGGCATGAATGCAGCATCCTGTGCTCTGGCAAACTTGTCAGAAATATGATTGTGTCTGCACCTGCTCAGGGGTAAATTTGTATTGCGTAGTGATTGCACCAGATGGTATTGTACCAGATGGTAATCTGGCATTAATGAAGACACAGACATGTGTTGCACATGCATTCTTTACTCTTCTGTCATGTATTAATATATTTAACACACTTTCGCTGGGTTTTCCAAAGTGACTGTGGGGGTTAAATTAACAATGCCTTTCACTCCAGACTGTATCTGCAGGCTTCTTCATGTCTTACCACCTAAATGTTTGCTCAGTTCTTGTTAATACCAAATAAACAATTTTGTCCTCCTTTTCTCTGTGGTCTGAGGCATGGGGGAACGTAACTCTGCCTGAAGGTGGAAAGCCCGGGCAGTGATATACTGCCATAGATGTGGGGGGTTTTTTGTACCAGATATTAGACCATTCCATATTACTGGTGGTTGGGTTCCCAGGTTATCTTGGGCTGCTGCAGCGGAGGCTGGGTTAAAGAGGCAAGGATCATGGAGGTATTAGGAAGTGCCTTCCTGAGTCTTTGTAGTCTGTTCCCACATCTGCAGCTGAAGTAGCTTGAGCATACTGAAACTCTGTACAGGTTACTTCAAATACCAAAGTGGGCTTTATTGAAGTATGTGGCTTTGGAGGTGGGGAAGGAAAGGCAGCATTTAGGTTTGTGTAGGTGAGAGTATTGAAGTTTGTTGTAAATAACTGTGAGTGCTGTTTTGTTGTTGGGATGTTTGTATATACTAGCTACTTTGATGTCTGCACACTGAGTGAACACTAATGTTACTACAGCAGAGTTGTTTTGTGACTACCTTAAGAATAAACGGTAGGAGAACCCAGAAGTATTCTCACATTCAAATATCATCCTCTGATACCTGTAAATATTTGAACTGATGATGTATTTGTGTATAGCAAATACAGTTCTTTTCTCTTAAGGTTTATTAAAGCTGTGCTAAATGCAATTAGTCAGAGTCAACAGCATCACAGCTGGGTATTTCGGAATTGATAAAGGATGATGAATTTTCTGTTTAGACAGGAAAGTCGTCTAGCTCTTCTGTTGGACTGAAATAGCTCACCTGTAGAGACAGGGAAGGGTTCAGCCATGTCATTAACTGATTATACTGAGAAGAGTGTCAGGTAACATGAAGCTTCTGTTTAGACATATAACAGTCTGCCTTTAGCTGAAGAATAATGCAAGGTTCTTCACCAGAGAATGAGGGAATACATCCGAGGGGCTCATACTTTAGATACAATCTGTGAAAACAATCCAAAGAAAATATTTTTAATGGTTTTTCTTCATTTAGCCTTTTGCTGTTGAGTTATACTGCAAAAGAAATAAAAGAAAAATGGCCTTGTATCTAGCCATCAATCAGTCAATCAATAGATCATTGACCTCAGATGTAGTACCTATGATAGTGATTCTCCTTCTAAGTTTTTATGTAACCAGACCATACTTTTTAGGAGAAAACTGTTAAACACTCCTTTTGGAGATTAGATTATGGAAGGGAGATCATTAATTAAGTAGGAATCCAAAGAAGTCTTTATTGTCATCCTTTCCTCCTGCAGTAATCATGGTTAAAATTTTGATCATAGTAATAATGATAATAGTTGTCAGGTACTATTTTCTCATTCTGTATTATACGACATCTAAAGATGTCAGAAATTGTCTCAAATGCACAAGAAGTTCTAATGTTGTCATAAAAAAATAATCATCAATTGACAAATCTTCCATTTGGAGTTTTTCATTCAGAACCCTTGTCTGTGGCCATAGAGTTCTCTGCCAAGGGACAGCCTGCATTTGCAGACATTGATGTTTATGGCTTCACTTTCCATTCATGCTTGCTCTTGTGACTAAGTAGAATATATTTTTTTATTGACTACATTTTTTTTTTTCAGTGAGTATGAAGAGTTCCGATTTGCATCATACAAGCCAGATGATTTGGAAAACAAATATGCCTCCTTCCAGTGTGCTTTCCTCTACCGGAAAGACTGAACAAAGACAGAGACTGATCAAAATCAATACTGTCATTACTTAGTTGTGTTATTCTGTATCTGATAATGTGAAAGGTTATTTATAAGCACTGGTGAATTAAAATCCAGTGCATGAGACCTGTGTCTGTCTGTCTGGGCTGAGGCATCATTCATAGTCTGAGGGGATCAGTATATGTGTAGCCATCTTTGCAAACACACGTAATATACTCCACATTCTAAAATCCTCAGATGTTATGGGCCATTTCATGAAGATGTTAGTCTGATAAATAAAGAATGGGCAATTACAGTCCCAATGAGTAGCATGATGAAGCAGTTTGCAATCTAGGGGGAGACAAAATTACCCCATTCTTACTTTTTTGTGGGCTAACTTACACCGTTATGTGCCCCTCCTCAGTCGAATTCTCAAAAATATAAAGCTTATTTCCCTTTTCTTTTTTAGAAAACAGTGTTTTGTTTTCGTGTTAGTTTCCCGTGGTTTCCTGCAAAGCCTGAGAAGCTCAAACGTCATTATGTATCTCCTTATTCAGAGAGGAAGCAGGTAACATCAAGCGTTTGTTTTTTCTAAAGAAACTGTAACTGATAAGAATAGCTAAAAACTTTACATGAAATAGTAACAAATAAACACTGGCTACATATTCACAGGCATCTAGAAGAGTCCTGTGCGCTGGGCATTGTCCTTGTGCAAGGGCAGGATGCAAGGGCTCAACTGACGGACCCTGAAATCTGGGCTCCTCTGGGCAAAACCTGCAGCTCTCTCCTTTCTCCCCAGTAGTTTGCTGTGAGCTTTGTTGCTTACGGCAAGGAGCCCTCTGTTGTCTTTGGAGCGCCACGAACATCTCAATTTTGCTTCTGAGAAGCAAGCAGCATACCTCTTAATCTGTGTTTATCTCATTACCAGATGATGGAAATAGTCTGCTGGTCCTACAGTGAAGCTAGTGTCCTATTTAAAAAATAACAAACATGTCCACCTACCGGTTCTATCTGCTGTTCACAACTGGCAACTTCCTAAAGTCTCTTTGCTGTACACTACTGTTCTGTTTTTGCATATAACTCTAAATTGCTCAATCCTGGATGAGTTATATGTCCTAGTATGTCTGGATTTCACTAGTTCAAATTAAATGTTTCTTTTGTTTTAACATGTGCATGCCATTTCTCCATTAATGATTGAGTAATGTAGCAATAGTGTTTGTTTATGAACCAAGAGGAAGGAAAATTGCTGCTCAGCATTGTCGTTACTGAGTAGAGGCTTATCCACATTTTAAGCTTTGAATCTTATTTTTTCCATGCATACTTTATGTCAGGGTTTTTTGTGTGTATGTGTGTCTTCATTTGACTGAGATAAAGATTTAAAGGGGAAAATTACTATATATGGCTATAGTCAGCCTAAACCTATCTATGCAGCAGAAGTTTGCTCCTTTTCTTCTATTTTTTGCCTTTTTTCTATGAATTTCGCATGCTCTCACAGTGGAATAAATGATTCAGTAGTTGGTCCCTCCCTCTGCTGAGAGCCAAGTTTTCGAATGGCTCATGTTTAATCTATCTTGTTTTGAAGATAGGGTACATTTGGTTTTTAATAAAGGGCCGATATTCTTTACCTGTCAGCCAGCTGGAGGAGAAGCAACCGTTGAATGAAAAATTTGATATTCCTTCTCCTGTAATTTAACATGATCGGGAAGTGGCTGGTTTTCCCTTTCTTTTTGCATGGAGGTTTGGATGTTTGTAACTTGTAGGCTGGCACAAGATGATCCCCACTGCTGTGGTTGCTGGCTGTGGCTCAGAGCGCTCTGCAGTTCTGAAAGCCTTTGCATCTTGAAGTTTAAAAAAACAAATGAAGTGGTCAATGGAAGACTTTTGTTTAAAAATGAATTTGTTTCTCGTGTTGCATTGGAATTATTTGGGGGTGCAAGCCTGTGCAGAGGCCTGTAGCTATTCCTGCATCCTCAGATGCCCCTGGGATAGCCAGTGTTCAGTCTGGCAATGGTAGTTGTTCTTGAGGTGCTGGCAACCATTTGGTGAATGTCTCTACTTTTCGAGCCATGTGTAAATGATCTGAGCATTGCCCTGAGTGGGTTAGTTGCTTCATCATTACTACGTGTGATTTTCCAGAGGGAGTGTGTGGTCCAAGAGACCTCACAGATTTCCTGGACGTGGCCCACACTGTAGTTGTATCTGTTATTTATTATATCCTTTCAGAAACAGGAGATAAACTCGTTTCCCTAATGATTATGGTTTTTTCGTATGCTTAAATGAGTTTCTGCCTTTAGAGGGAAGTTGTTTTGGCTCCCTGTCACTTATTTGTCTGTGTACTAATGTTTTTGCTCAGCTCAGCTGGAAGACCCTATTGGTTTGTTCCAGCCCAAGGTAGATAGTTATTTAAACATGTGAACAGTTAAGTTTGTAAACACATGCATTATCTGGAAAATATTATAGAAGCAAGTGGCTGTGTGTTGCAGTTTTTACGATATGTAATATTTATAATAATGTGATTGCTTGTTACATAGTTAACTTCTGAGATGTATTTTGAGTCTTGCATACACACACAGAGTCTTAATTTTGTTTGATTGGACATGTGAAAAAAGTATTATTTGACCATAATTTACATGATTTTATGAATAATTTTTTAGAAATCACAGTTCACTCTTGTGCAGAACTAATATATCATTTCTCAGGACAAGAATCTTCTAAGAAAATACCAGCAGAGATAGAAAACATAATATTATCCCTCATTCAGCATCAAGCCTTCCAAATTAAATATCAGCAGGAACCACACTGTACTGAGTTTTATCTTGAAAAATGTTGTTTACTACTATGCAGCTATGCAGTTTAAACTAAAAAGCAAATGGGTCTGAGAAACCTAAAACCTGTTAATATTTAAAGAAATGGAAAAATATATAAGATCTGAGTTTCAGGTAGTAATGAAAAAAGATAGTCCAGTAGTTTGCAAAAATATTCTATGGACCAAGAAAGGGGGGAAAGAAAAAGTGTTTCTTCCCTGTTTTACAACATGCCTCTCTGTCCCAGAGTAAATTTACCTTTGGTTGAATTGCAGGCAGTTTAAGGTACCTGTTATGAAAATATGTTGACAGAATCAAAGGAATTAAGAAGAAGGTGTCAAAAGGATGAAAGGGTTAGTGGGATGATTTGTGTGGAAGACAGAACTACTCTTAGTGGCTTTGTTAAACAGTGGTGAAATGAGGTCAAAGGAGCAAGGTCATATAGGAAGAAATGAAGAAAGTGTGCGTTGTGTGTCAGTGTTACTTTGTGAATTGGAATTATTTTCTCTGGAACTGTTTCCTGTCAAATACCAAAAATTTCCTTAGTCAGAGATGATAAAATTAAATAGGATGCTTAGTTCAGAAAGCAATGCTGTAACGAGCAGTCTTGCATTGACCTAGACTGACCAGACTGTCTGTTTCCTATCTCCAGTTTCTAAGAACAGTTTATGGGGTTTGTTTTGTTTTGTTTTAAAACCAACTTTTTCCTCATTAGTGCTAACGTTCACTGAAGTTCTGATGGAAATATTCATTGAATATTCACCTTAATGTGAGGGTCACCACAACAGTTCAATGTGTAGGTTTGTAGTTAACCCTTTCCCTCTTAATCTCTGGGAAATTTTTCCATTTCATGGGTTTAAATTGGCATGTTTTCCATTATTTTTCCTCTTTTATGATTTTTTTTTGTTTTATGCAATAATGTGGTGGTGCCTGTCATTCCCATCTCCTCTCTTTCTTGAGGCCCATCAGTGCAGAGAGAGGGCACTGGACTGGATGAATTGTGAACTGTATCCTGCCCCGACTTCCTCACTGGTGAGGACTCAACAGCCCCACCAGGCAGCAGAACTAAGTACTTGTCTGTCCACTGCAGATGCATGGGCATGGGACTGGAGGACATGTGCTGATTATAAAACCAGGGATCACACTGTACCTGTTACATTAACTGGGATTTATACATTTTGGTTGTATGAGTGTATGTATGTATAGTTATTTATGACTGAATATTGGAGAAGCTATATGTCTTGCAGGAGCCAAAAGGGTGGATGCTCCATTTCATTGAATGTCCACCACACATAGCCATGCAGCTCCTTTTTCTTAAAGCAGCTCATTTGAAGTCACTTTTATCTTAAAAGCATGAATAAATACTGAGGACTTGCATATTTTGGGTAGGGATCGTGCAGCCGGTAGAAGAGTCCCCAGTCTTTCATGTGTGAAGATGTGAAGAGGTGGTTTGTAAAACCTTTCATTGGCAACTTTAATATAACCAACAGACAATGAACTACAATGAACAAAACAAGCAAATAAAACCTCTGCTTTAAAAAATGGAGAAATGTTAATGCAGATTTTCTTGAACAGGAGGAACAGCTGAACTATTTCCATTCGCTTTCCAAAACCTCATAACTAAATCCCCTCTTAAGAATTATTAAGTAACGCTCACAATGTACTTTTCAGATAACTAAGGGACCAACCACATCATCGTCATACATTCTTCTGGTGTTCCCTGAAGAGGTGGATTGTGGCACACTGCCAGGAAGTGTGGCTTATTAAATAATTATCTATGGTAAATGCAAATTTTGAACTTATGAGGCACTTGCATATTTCACAATTTTAGACAGCTTTTTGTGATTGTCTGGTTTTATTTTTATTTTGTGTATTTACAGTTGATACTTTAAAAAGGTGAACATTACCAAAAAATGATCAAAATTAGTTCCTAAAGGCAAAGTTAGCTTATCCCTTTTAACAGTTATTCTTTCATTGCATTGTTGACTTATTAGGCTTTTTGAATGCATGAATGTTTTGAGTCTGTTGACTTTTAAAGAGGCAACCAAATCCTCAACTGTCCATATTGTGGCATGGCTGCTATTGAGAAAAAGTGCTTCTAAGAAACCTCAGTGTTCTGAAACATAACTGAGAGATACTGTTGTGTGATTAGCAACAAATGTACAATATCAGTTGGTCTTGCATTTATAGCGAGGGAATTTATTTTAACACGATCATTTAAAACAATTTCCGTAAATCTGTAACACTTGATTTGGTTTTATTCTAAAACAGGTTCCAATAGTATGTTTGTTTTCCTCCTATAAACAGAAGAAAACGCAAAATTGGATTTGAAATTCAAGCTTCCTTTAGTTTGACAAGAACAGGACAGGAGAAATTTGAGCCATCTTGGCTGGGTGGTGTCAGTTTCTTGCTAAAATTTCAAGTATTGATTTTTGTATTGAAAGCATGCATGTTAAAGGAAGTCTGGCTGTCTTGTTTCAGCTGAAATGAAGATACTTGCTTCAAAAGAGTACATGTTCACTTTAGTACCTTGAATTATTTTGTCTCCTGGCCCTGGGAGTTCCTCAGAGCCTGTATTTATTATTCCTTTAGTCAATTAATAAAACTTATGTTGAGCATTTGAGAGAGAAATGAGTGCAGATAACAGTGAAAAGAGAGAGAAGTTACTTAACAGATAATTGCGGTTACCAAGGAAGCACACACTGACCTATGTGCTGTATGCGCTAATGTATTTTCCATGTACTCTTCATGTGTGTGGTGTACATTCATTTACTCTGGGCGTATGGTCCCATTTTGTGGCACTTTTGGTTAGCTTTTGACATGCAGATCTCATTAGTCTCCTGTACCTGATGGAGAACTCTTGACTTTTTAATCTTTTTCCATCCTGAAGTAGGAATTTACCTTTAGGAATAGTGATTGGTGAGCAAGAAATTGTCATGCTTGTATTGGTACTTATTGTGGATACATCATAGTGTTATCATTTTTCTCATGGTTGGTCTGACTTCGATAGAAGAAAGTTATGATACTGTGTGTCAGCAGCCTTGGAGAGGGGGTCCAGTGCAGCAAGGTGGTCATGTGCTACCGAATAGACAGGGCACAAAAGCCTCCAAACCTTTAATGGTCAGTTCTATACTGAAGATGGGAGTCCTGTTGCATGTGTTGTATCAGCTTTTAATCTCAGAATAGCCAAGGGAATAGCTAACTCTTGTCTTTTGTCTATTGCTTTAAACTATTTTCACAGAGCTGCCCTGCCTTTCAGCTTTAGATGGTTGTGAAGGAAACCACTGGGCATAGCCTGGGAAATGTTTGATTTTGCTCAGAAGAGGCTGGAATTGATCATATTGACCTAGCTGAGGTCACGCTTTCTGAGTGTTTCATGAATAGGAATTTTCCTCTGTAAAACTTGAGTTGGAAAACAAATTTTCAGTCGCTTACAGAAGCCTAATTCCATCTGTTTGTTTATTTATTTAATATAACACTGAAGACATAAATTCCAGTTCTTAAACATGGTAAGCCTAGATAACGGTTACACCTTGAATTGTCTACGATACACTTTCAGGTGTAGTTGTTAGTGTGGCAGGGCACACTTGACATTTGGGGTTTAAAAACCAGAAAAAGGAACCAGAGTACGTTAAACAATGCTGTGAGCATTGTATCTACTTGTCTTTCTCTTCAGGAGTGATTACTGATTAATGTTGTCTGGAGCTTCTCTTTTTAAGGCCATTATGCAGTGTTGCGTTCATGTTGATGAGGGTTTGGGGTCTTGTCATGTCAGAAGCTGGCTGGCATTTAGGAGATCTGGGGAAATATCAGCATTGATTATAAGAGGAACTAATGCTGGAAATCTTAATAACTAAGAATAGCTATAGACAGCCTTTAGCTGTATATTTGTATTTTAAGTTTACATGAATCTGTTGATCTAAAATGAAAGAAAAAGACTTTTCTTAGAAGTGTTGAAAGACAGACCACCCATTTGCAGTGATAGTGTTGCAGTGCCAGTAGAGATCTGACTTAAGTTTATAGAAGTATTATGCGGGGTAAGAGGAAATTAATTGAAATGTATGGTTTCCAACCATCAAGATTATACAGGATATGTATACTTACGATCACATAGATGAGAAGAAATTAGTTCTACGTGTGCAGAAATCCAAAATGTAAGGTGAAAATTTAATTAAAACCTTCAATACAGCATAGCTGACATAGTCACTCTTAAAGCCCTTTTTCAGCAGCAACTGCCCCATGCCCGTTTTCAGTTATCATAAATTCTAGAGGAACATCCAGGCACTTCCTTTATGAATTATTTGAGAGCACAGAATTGCCAGAGGGCCTCTGGCTCCCAAAGTCTGGTCTCCAGCTTTTGAATGCAGCTAAACAGTAGATTTCTAGTTTTAAGAGATTCACAGAGTATCTCTTTGCCCACCTCGACATGCAACTCAGAATGCTTCCCAGTCCCACCTATTAACCTCTAGACATCTGTTCATTTCTAGCACACACATTATGTCTGTATTTGGTTCCAAATATACAAAAAAAAGTTTGTTTTTTACACTAGTCATTTGTACTTTAATTTATTAGGATGGGATAATAATCAGAGTTCTCAGAACTTGGTCTCCTCCTGTTTCACTGCTCATGTGACTTCAGTCTTTGGATGCTGAAGAGGAGTTAGCTACAAATCTCCTTTAAAGGAAGCCAAGACTCTGGCTCCATGGGTGTGATTGTCCTGATCAGTGTATTCTGGGCTGTTGAGTTTATTCTATGAGGACCAAATTGAACTGCAGCATTACAGTTTGTGCGTTACTCAATAGGAATGGTATAGCTGTGAATGAAAGTGCAAAACCAACAAGGATTTTATTAGGTACTGTTGTTCAGTATTTGGAAGAGACACTCTAGCTCTTGTCACAGGTTTATAACTAAAGAGATTCCACTCCAGTGATGCCAGCCATTAAACATCCATCTTTTAAAATCACCAGGGCCAAAGAAAGTGCATCCAGCAAATTCGGAAAAGCTGAGCAGTGAGTTCTCTGTTCTGTTAATGCTATTTACATCCCCATCCTCACCAGCTCTCTCCCCAATTTGTTGTGTTTTTTTGACTCCTGGAGAAGTTTCAGAGCCTAGAATATGAGGTAAGTGTTTTGTCTCTAGTTTGTTAGATTACATGTGATGACATAATGTTGTACAACACAGACTTGTGGGCTGGATCTGCGTTTTATTATGGGCTGCTGGGGAGAAGAGGTTAGGCAGACAGCTGGATGTACATATGGGTGGGTGGACTGTGCTGTCAGCCCTGAATGGTCGAATTGCTGTTGCTGTCTGAGGAGGTAAGAGCAGCATGATGGGGGTGGGCAGTGGTACACCAGAAACGGTCACTGGCTACCATTGCCAGCAGCTTCAGCCTGACCCTCTGCATCAGGTTGTAGTAGGCAGCAATATTTTGCTCTTCAAGCAGTGGGTGCTACCTGAAAACCACACTCTGCCTTCTCCAGGGAGAAGGTGCTGGGTGGGCTGGATGGAAATACTGGAAAAGCCAGGCTTTAGGGTAGGACCTTGTGCTGTGTATGGTGGGATGGAATTAATAGGTGCTGAAGTATGTAAAGCTGGTACTAACTGATATGGGTTTGTGGAAAATTTATCTGATAAAATGAACTTGGTAATGTTTTTACATGAAGTGACATGTTCAGCACATGGATAAAGATGTGGTAGGCTTAGGTACAAGTATTTAACCTTTCAACACCCATTTTTGTACTTCAAGTAGAACAAAGCAAGATCAAAGGATCAGCTTTGACCTGGCTAAATGGCAGGTGCCTAATGTAATTGTAAGTGTGGAGTTGTCGTTGTTGAGCTGGGTTTGCAGATAAGCTACTGGCTCTTCACTGGTATTTTTATTGGTGACATAAAACAAAAATCACACTACCCCTGCCAAACTCTGAAAAGTTGGCAAAAACAGAGTTTGCAAGGACTGAAAGGACCCCTGTGGTCAGGCAGCCTGACTTCATGGACAATGAAGCCGTTAGGACACTTCTGAATGAATTCCTGTGTGAGCTGCGACAAAAAATGAGCATTCTGTGCAAATTTAAAAAGTCACCAGTGACAGAAAAATCATTCCTTTCCCCACCAGTGACATATAGCAGTTGGTGGAATGACAAATAACAGAAAGAGACAGTGATGTGGATAGGTTGGTAAGCTGAGTCTGGCTAATGGCAGTTCTGAAGTCAAAGTCATCCTGATAGGAAACGTGAGTAACTCCCATGGGCATGTCCTGTGTGAAATGTGACAGCTCTGAAGAGAGGGCCGCAGCAGATAATCCGCTCAACATGAGTTCTCATTGTAGCACTATGCCCGGAAAGGACTAGTGCAATTCCTGGGTATTAAAGATGAAGTGATCTACATAGGAGTAGAGGTTATATCATGTATTTGGTACTGGTACTGCTGGTACTGGAATACCCTGTTAATGTCCATGAATCAAAGATGGTGAAAGGATCTATAAGGTCCCTTCCAACTCAAACCATTCTATGATTCTGTGTTGACTGTGACCAGAGAAGAGCCAGAGAAATCTATAGTGGACTCAGAACTGTGCCCTAAAATGTATTAATTTGGTTTAGGGTGTCAGTAAGAAAGTTATGAGCAATTCTAAAATCAAGATTATGCTTCTTTTTCCCCTTGAAAAATAAACTGTAATTCAACACAAATTATTTCAGGGAAGGTACATGGTGTTCTGGTTCGGCTGCAGCCGGCAACAAAAGCGCCACGCGGCCGCCCCTCCCCCCGCCGGGGTGTGGAGGAGAATGGAAAAGAATAGGCAGAAACAGGTGGGTCGGGATAAGGGCAGTCTGACAGAACAGCAAACAGAGGGAACAGCAACAGCAACGATACAGAAAAGGGGAATGCACAAAACAAACCAGCAGAACAGAGCCGCTCTTTCGGACCGAACCGCCGCTGCGCCCTCCCGAGCCGCGAGTGAGTTCCCGCCGCGCCGCCCC
>Ga0065711_1036448_pt1 | contig 20977 bp, 6 predicted proteins | sample Hoacrofraction12_FD_59098 | JGI IMG/M metagenome (GOLD analysis project Ga0065711, IMG submission 59098) | Hoatzin crop microbial communities from Cojedes, Venezuela - Epithelial fraction 12 v2 (version 2) | ecosystem: Host-associated > Birds > Digestive system > Esophagus > Crop | place...
AGGGTCACCTACAGCAGGCTGCACAGGACCTTGTCCAGGCGGGTCTTGAATATCTCCAGAGAAGGAGACTCCACAACCTCCCTGGGCAGCCTGTTCCAGTGCTCCATCACCCTCAGAGGGAAGAAGTTCTCCCTCATGTTCAGACGGAACTTCCTGTGCCTCAGTTTGTGCCCATTGCCTGTTGTCCTGTCACTGGGCACTACTGAAAAGAATAGGGAATAGGGCCTCTCCTATCTGTCTTTAAAATGATTCAGAGGCAGGGGCAGTTTTGACCCCACTTTACAGTCCCTAACTGCACTTCATTCAGAAGCCAACACTTCCTTTTGTCCCCTCTGTGAACTATAACCTGGTAAACAGGCAGCTAGTCAAAGAGCAATCCACAGTATCACAGAATCACAGAATGGTAGGGGTTGGAAGGGACCTCTGTGGGTCATCTAGTCCAACCCTCCTGCCGAAGAAGGGTCACCCAGAGTAGGCTGCATAGGACCTTGTCCAGGCGGGTCTTGAACATCTCCAGAGAAGGAGACTCCACAGCCTCCCTGGGCAGCCTGTTCCAGTGCTCCGTTACCCTCAGAGTGAAGAAGTTCTTCCTCATGTTCAGATGGAACTTCCTGTGCTTCAGTTCGTGCCCATTGCCCCTTGTCCTGTCGCTGGGAACCACTGAAAAGAGCTTGGCCCCATCCTCCTGACACCCACCCTTCAGATATTTATAAACATATATTAGGTCCCCTCGCAGCCTTCTCTTCTTCAGGCTGTACAAGCCCAGCTCCCTCAGCCTCTCCTTGTAGGAGAGACGTTCCAGTCCCCTCACCATCCTTGTAGCCCTCCGCTGGACTCTCTCCAGTAGCTCTTAATCTTTCTTGAAGTGGGGAGCCCAGAACTGGACCGAGTACTCCAGATGAGGCCTCACTAGGGCAGTGTAGAGGGGAAGGAGAACCTCCCTCGACCTGCTGGCCACACTCTTCTTGATGCACCCCAGAATGCCATTGGCCTTCTTGGCAGCCAGGGCACACTGCTGGCTCAGTAATGCTGAAGACATCTGAAACATGGAAATACAAACAGTTTTGTAGGAGAAATACCAGTATCCACTTTTCCCATACTACTTATATTTGTGTTCATAAACCCACCTCTGCAGTGCCTTGCAAAGGAAGCAGAGATCATTCTATGCAGTTATTGCATTTCCTCTCTTAGTCAAAAGGTGATTGTGGAACCAGTGGCTTCAGCAGAAGCCAGTCATTATTTCTGGACCTCTTCTGCAAACCACTGGCTTTCAGCTTTAAGGGTTACACTGCAAATGCCTCACAGTAACTGGACAACAGGCTTGCCAACGTCTAGCTTATGAGTTACTGACCTGAGACAATAAAAATAGCTTTGAGAGTAGTCTGTTTCCATATCTATAGGAGTTTCCACATTCGAGTGGTCTAGTGCTAAAGTTTTCAAACGGCCTTTCCATCAAAGTTTTGGGAACTTCTTGGGATCATCCTCAATCTTCCTAACAATGCAATTTACCTACATTTGCTGTCTATTTTATTCCAGGAGTTGCGCTGTGGGTATCTATGCCAATCTACTCTGAACGCTTTGTCCTCATTCTGTCCACTTAACAATCTTTCCACATTTCAGGAATACCTTTAAGTGTCTTTCAAAGAGTGTAGACTAATGTGTGGGCCTTTTCCTGTGAAAGACACTGTAAATGCAGGCATGAAGGGTGCCACATGTAAGTTTTTTTGGAAAATAGTGATATGCTGAAATAAGTGTGAGCATATGCTGAAGGCATAGCTGTTCACATAGAACAAGTTTCCCAGTTTAAATCAATGTAGTTCCACCACCTTTGATGGAGTTATGTAAATTTATACCAAGTCTATCAGCAGAAAGCTAAATTGTTTCATCTTAGTACAAAAGCAACACCATCTTTTATATGTCTTGGAGTCTGAAAATGCAACCGAGCACATTAAAGGGATGATTGAAAATGTACTTTTATAGTAATTATGGCCAGAGCATTAGCAACTTAATTTCTTATTTTCCCCCTCACCATTTTAAGTCATTCAGTTCTCAGTTCCCTTGAATAAGACAATTATATTTGGAAAAAATTTGTTTGATGCTTCATCTTGATGCACAGAAGCAGCTTCTTATTTTGTGATTATGTGAATTAAATAAATATAACAAAAATACTTATAAGAGTAATGAATGAGCATGTTCAACTCTTACTTCAAGTTGAGGCTCAAAATTGCTTGAATACCTGTGGCATTTTTTCAGAGTTGCAGAAGTGTAAATTGCTACTTAAGTTACAAGGCCAGAAAAATGAATCCAAATGCCCTTCTCCTCAGAGGGTGGTTTCTATGCCAACCTCCAACTTTTATTGCAGGACAGTTTGGCTCCATGACTGTTCAAAAAGTTATGAAGTCTAATTTTTATAATATCAAAAATAGATTTTCTCCTCATATTGTAAAATTGCTGAACCATTATTGAGTATATTTTCAACAATAAGGCCACTCTTGGACAAAGCCTTGGCAATTTCAGATTCAGAAAGTTGTGGAATAGAAACCATTACACAATCTCAGCTATTATAGGCATCATCATTTCCTCTATAGCTGCACCCTAACTGACTTTGTTGTGGTCAGTAGGAGTCATATATTGTTAGCAAGGAGATTTAGAAAGAGGAAGGGGCCCTAACTACCACTTTACATCCCAAATCCACAAAGGCAGTGTGGTACCCATCCCTCAATGTAGTTGATGGGAATTAGATGGCTAAATTATTTTGAGTCATATGTATTCAAATACATAATTTAGAAGATCGGAAGCCCCAAGTAATCCTTGAGGTCTCTACATTTCTGTAAGACTAGTGAGTATCCAGTTAGAAGGAATTATTGAAATCAGATGTCTCCTTTCAGTTCTGTCTTTGTCAAGAAATAATACATTCTGTAATGGTTGTCCCTTGATGTTTCTCACTGAAGGTACTATCCTCTGCTTTACTTTTCTAGGTAAGTAAAGCAGAAGACTTTAAGCTAAGTTTTCTACACCATAGCAGAGTGAGCAAACCACTAAGCCACTGGGCTTTGAGGGTGTTCAGAGGGAAGTAAATAATTTGGTTTGAGAGCCTAAGTTCAGCAAAAAAAATTTCCAATGTATCAGAAACCCCTAAACCTGGCAAGTGATTTGATGAGGAAGGAAACTGGAATGTCACTTTGAATAGGGGAAAAACAGAACATAGATATAAATCAAAATAAAAGAAAATAATCAAAAATATTTTCTTTAGGGCAGTCTAGGGCCACAGAGAAGGCTGGGAAGGTGTATGTCCCCAGCCCTAATGGGTGACTTCCTCAGTGCATTTTAAAGACAGCTGAAGCAGCTCCATTGACATCGTTACTGCTCTTAGGTAGCCTTTGCATTGCTAAGACTCAGTCATTCCTCTGATTCCAGCTGTGTCATTCCTTTGAATCTGTCCGTCTTTGGAGAATTTATCAATTACTTTTTTTCTCTGTCAAGAGAGATTTTGAACAAGAGTTTCTTCTTCAAAAAAAAATCCACGAACTTTTCCTCAGGAATAAATTCTGGAGTTATTTCTTTTTTCTATATTTCATTTAGTGGAAGATGCCTCACAGTTTCTATGCATGAATGCAATAATAAAAAAAATACGCATTCCTTCTTCTAGCCTTGTTTGGTTCGTATACAATTCTGGAACATATTCCTCTGTGACTAGTGCTCAACATGAGGAAGAACTTCTTCCCTCTGAGGGCAATGGAGCACTGGAACAGGCTGCCCAGGGAGGTTGTGGAGTCTCCTTCTCTGGAGATATTCAAGACCTGCCTGGACAAGTTCCCTTGTAGCCTGCTGTAGGTGACCCTGCTTTGGCAGGGAGGCTGGAGTAGATGATTCAGAGGTCCCTTCCAACACTTACCATTTTGTGATTCTGTGATTCTGTGAAATATACTAACATGAATGAAATTTCTGGTCAGAATGAGAAAGACAGCTCTACCACTCCCGAACATCAGCTAGCCTAGGGCTTGGGGCACTCATCCAATGCAGAACAAGATACGCCTTGAGATTGCAAAACATTCCCAAAGTAGGGAGGAAACTGCAATTCTTCCCCAGAAGAAATATGTCAAATGAACACTTTTCAACTTACAATAAGCTTTCTTGAATTTAAAGTGATAAATTTTTTTAAGTCTGAACTATATTATTCTATCTTGTTTTCTTCTCTTTACACCCTCAGCATCACATTCTCATCTGTCAGTAGCTGATCACCACTGCAGAAAGCCTCTTGTTTTGTCCCAAGCTGCACTCCTTGGAAAGTCTTGCTGTTCTGCTCCAGTTCACTGATTTCTTTTCAAATTCAAATCCTGTGTTAAATTTCTTTATGGTCTGACCTCTCATTCCTGTCCCCATATGCCCTACACTTCTACTGAGAAAACTTTGTGCTCAGAATTACGTAATTTGGTTATTGACTGTCGTGAGAACACTGAAGTTTTGTGATTAATTGATCACAACATGCATCCCATGCTAAGTGCTTCTGTGCCACACAAGGCTGCGATTTCTATTTTCATCACTTAAAAAGATCACATATACAAAACGAGAACCATTCAGTGTTCCTCTTTAACATATCCATAGATTTTACTTCAAATAATCTGTGATTCGTATGTGTCTAAGTCAGACAACATTTCAATAGATACTTGCTAGTCTCAAGTGCTCTTCAGCCTCTTATGTTCCTCCTTGACAGTCAAGTATTTTCTTATGACACAAAGCTACCAATGGTTTAAAGAGCCCTATGGCAACAGTGTGGCAATCCTATAACAAAAGAAATGATTCTTCCAAAAGAGATGGTCCTTGAAGCATTCAGCAGCTTGCCTGTGTGAAACCATTCATGGTTGGTGCTTCTTGCCCCAAAAAACTGGCGTGCCACTATGTGTGCCGGCATCATGCCATCCTAGCAGATGGGCATAAGTGTAAGCAGCCAAGAGGCCATATATGAACATCAAATGTGTTTTCTAAGAGCGTAGTTCATAGCCAAGAATATTTCAATGGTTAGCTGTTTTGTCATTCTAGTCAAGGAGAAAAGCAAGCCAAGGAGAGGCAAGGACCCTCAAAAAGTCACCCATTTTATAACCGGCAAAACTTTCACTTCAAAGCAGTCACAAAGAGTGTCTCCCCCCAAAATTTGTTGTATTCACATACAAAATTTGAGTACAAGAAGTTGGTCAGGGTCCCACCCTAGCAACCATTCTAGTTATCTTCTGCTGAATTGCAACAGAACACTCATGAAGGTGCAAGAGCCTAGGCATGGAGATGGGAAACTCCCCCTCCACCCCAGGCTGATGGAGGTAGCTCACACTAAGTGAAAAGACATGTGCCAGGGCACTATGTGGGCCGGCACCTGCCTGGGGGCAAGAGTAATGAGGGCTTCCCACGAGGGCAGCCAGGGCCTGTCCGCCATCCCTAGAGAAGGATCAGGGCAGGCCAGGGGGGCGGCTGGGGCAGCCGGACAAGTTAGTGGTGATGGGTCAGGTCCAAGGTCAAGCTAGGAAGCCTCCCAATGCCTCAGGGCCTTAACAGTAACTGTCCTTGCTTCGGTATGCCACAGCTTTGAATGCAACTGTTACAAGAAAAACTAAAATGAGATCGCTTAATTTTTGCTGTTATGAATAGAACTTTTAACAGAATTTTGCATAAAGAAACTCTGCAGTAGTATAAATTACAAGATTAATATTAGCATAAAGTATTATTAGAGTAGGCTGATGTCCAAGCCTGTCCTTGGTCTATCCTCATCCCCACCCCCATGGTCCTGCCTGGCAGTCATGAGGCTGTGTCTGACCCTGGGTCCCTTGCCGGGCCTGATGCTGAGCCCAACCGCAGGCTCATGTCCTGGCCACACCTTGCCCTGTCCCCATTCTCATGGAGCTGCCCAATACTTATCACTCTCCATCAGCTACAAAGATGAGACCACTGGTTTAGGTTAGGTCTCCAAGACAATTAACTCAGGGGCCCTCAGCTAGGAGGATACCCACTTAAACATTTCACTACCAGCTCTAGTTAAAACAGAATCAGCAGTGCAGGACCAAGCCTTTGAGAGGAGAACTCTGGAATTTTCAGCACTTTCAATTACATTTGTTTCTAAAAGCCTGTGTTATAGTAATCCAGTTTATGGTAAATGTTGTTGTTACCCCATTAGAGTTATAACAATTTACTGAGGAAATCTGCTTCTCTCACAAAGGGAAGACTTGATTCAGGAAAAAAAAGAAAGTTCAAGCACCATACTAAACCCCACAAGATAAATCATTTTTTCATATACTTAAGTGCTTTGCTGAATCAGGGCTTGAGTATATATCATCAGCATCGTTGTTCAGAGGAGCATTGTAAAGATATAAAAGGATGGGCTGTGTACTGAATGGGAAAGAGGAGCAAGGGCTATGAAAAGGGGAGGTTATTTTCCTTCAGTGACAACATATGCTGATTTAAGCTGGACTGTAGCAGACAAACTTCTGAGGTGGAATGTGTATTGTACACCCATGCCTGAAATCCTCATTTTATGTTGTTTTAGGTAATATATAGCTATACCAGGAAGCATTATTGTTCTTTTGATTCTGTTTTGTCCATTCCACAGCTCCTGGTTTGACACATGAATTGCTCTCAGGATGCTACTTGGGTATGTGTGGAAAGAATTAAAAAAAAACTACCAGGCTAATAGTATCACCTTTCTTTGATGATTAAAACCAGAATTCACCTTTAACATCCCAAATAGGTTCCTAGGTTTATATAAACTATTTTTTCTTTGTTGTTTAAAAATAATTTGAAATGTACTATAAATATATTTTGTTTGTATCTTGTAGCTAAGCACTACAAATTACTTCAAAGAAAATTAAAGAGTACACAAGAGATCTTCATCCCACGTTCCTAAAGCATGCCAACAGAAAAGCAATCCTGCTGTAGTGGTTGAACATGCTCACTCTTATCCTAGCTAATCAGAGATCAGACCCATCCTATTACACATACTAGACAGAACTATGACCTGCAGTCTGCATTATTTCAGTTCACGGTATCACAAAATAAAATCACGTATCATAAAAATTTCCTATTGGTTCAAAACAGAGTTCCTTCCCTTAGCAACAGCAATCAATCTGGAATAAAGTACACTGCTGATTCACCCTTCTGCACCAATTTCTAAGTTCAAATTTGATCTCAGGTAATCAGAGATCTGGATATAACTTGTGACTTCACATCTCCACTCCACACCCATGATCACCCATAATGCCCATGTTCCAATGAAACATTGCAAATGACTACCAGCAGCAAAAGACATAGAAGAAAACTACTTCCTTACTAGAAAATAGTGTTCTCTTATTTTTGAAGAAAATTTAAATGGAGCATCTCAACCAAGTGAAAATATTTTATTTGGTCATTTTCTGATAAGTATCTAATGAAGTGGAGTTACAATACTTTGTAATTTATACTGCATTTTAAGGAGTTTTACAAACTAAAAAATCGAATTAAACTGCAAACCCCAAAATTTTTAATTTCATACATATGAATTGTTTATTAAATAATAACATTTTTAAACAGAATTTCCACATCTACTTTTGAGAGATCAGATCTACACGTAAGAGATCACACTAACTTGCTCTTTATCATAACTCGTCTTCAGGAGGCTAGTAACACTTCACTCACAGGAGTTAGCCCTACACCATTAAAATTATTGCCATAGAAGAAAAATCACCACAAAACTAATAATTTTGATATAAAATTTAAGCGTGTATTATTTTCGCTTGATTTTCTCTGAGTTTCCACAGACAGAACACAGAAATGAATATGAAAAGTAAAATCATCTATAAATTAACCAAATTATTTACCTTTTCCTTCTCACTCAGTAGGATAAATAATTTTGGTAATTATCTGTAAATGCTTAGAGAAAATCAGATACTGAATTAATAGATCATTTACTTACACACAACTGTGCTACTTCTATATGTGTAAAATTGTCAATCATAATTAATAAATGCTCTGTGGACCAAATTCAAGCCTGGACTTGTGTCTCAAAAAAATTCAGTATTTTTTCCGCTGTAAAATTATCATTTTTATTGTTACACCTGAGGCATACCAGGGGCATAAACCAACTTTACCTCTAAACGCTTTCAATTAAATTCTACTTTTACTGGGTTTTCTTACAGCTCTAGAAGAAAAGATACCTTTTCCCTTTCCACATACTTCAGTCAGATGACAAAGAACAGACCACTCACTTGATTTCAGCCTTTCTTTTTTCCACTCCTCATTCTAGATGAACAGCTATTGACTATACTCCAAACAATTTAAACAACAATACAGTATTTACAAACTTTAGCTGTTGGAGGCCAACAAAGAATTCAAAAATCACCCTATTAGACAATCTTCTTAATTTTTTAATCACGGTTCTGTGAGTATTTTTATTTGCTCTGAAAGTTTCTGTCTGCCAGTAAAGCTGATTTGTCATTAATTCACAGATAATGTGTTCTGAATGCAATCAGTCCATAAACTTTACCTTTTCAATTATCCAAAGTAATCCCAATATCTGCAAAGGGCATGGATTATTTGAAGAAAGCATGTAATGTTATTTTTATTGTAAACGAATTCTACCTACTACGTCAATATTGATATTAATGCTATTATTAATATCATTAAGAAGAAAAGCTAAAACACTACAGCTGATGAACTGTAATAAAACCATACTGCTACTCAAGGGTCACGTTGGTCTGTAGAAAATAATATATCCATATGAATTCCAAAATCCAAACAAAATTTTTTCATAGAACTATATATCAGTTTCATCAAGAACTGTCTAAAGATGATTGGTGAATGTCTGTGCAGCATCCTAAAGACGTTATTTAAAAAAAAAAAAAATTGCTGACAGCAACAAAGAAAATACATAAAGAATTCTTAAAGTTTGTGAAGTCCATCTCCCTGGCTCAAGATGGGGGTAATTCCTAAGCTGTTCTAGACACCTGATTACCTGAATTGTTGTTCAACTTGCATGTAAAGGTGTCCACAGGATGTGTCTGTTGCGTCGGGTGTCACCTGACTGCATTTTTTCATGCATGCAAAGAAACATCATAACCTGGGAAAAGGAAGTTACACTGGGCTTTGGGTTGGCTGTGAGACAAGGTAGTCATTCTTGATGAAAGCACTGTGACGAAGAGGAACACTGTCTTGCTTTGACTGCTCTGACTGAATTTTATTTTCGCTACGTCATTCCCTGGAAATCCACCACCTGATTCTTTATCATATGACAGATCATCTTGCATTTTCTCATGTTAGGATTTTTAAAGCTGGTGACAGAAGCTGTTTCCAGATATGTTCACCAAGCTTTGTTCAATTCTACTGAATAAACCCAAATTTTTAATTAACAATTTAGGTACACCAGACTCTAGATATGAAGCAGCTAGATTCTCCACTCATATAAAATCTGAGTAGAGTCATTGTCTTGAGCATAAACAACCCACTTTGCTTCAAGCTTCAGTCATTTTTTTTAATTATCATCGTTGCTATCATTATTATTATTATTATTATTATCATTTATCTTTAAATGGACTTAAGATCTGCTCAAACTAGAAAGATGACAAAGGAGAAACAATAAGGATACATAAACTCGGACTAATATTCCTGCTTTTTGTTAGTGCACCTTTCCTCCAACTGGCTTAATTCAGCACCTTCTTTGCTGCCTCTTAGTTGTTCTTTTGCAACATCCACTTTATTTCTTCCGGTCATTCCTGGTTATGTATAGAGAGGTCAAACTACAGGTGTAGTTGCTTCACAGTCATTATAGTTTGCTAATTCCAATTGTCTTCGTGCTTCACTTAATCCTAACTGGCCTATTCTATGAACTCCAACAAATATGCTACAAAGGTAAGTTCCACATAAGTTGGCAGTTCTGAGCACTAATACTAAAAGTCTTACATGAGGTCTTTGAAATTAAAACACTGCTCTTGAACAACTCTGTTGGCTTATTGCCACAAATGATAGAGGTGATTAAGGATTTTACTCTATGAAGTGGTATAATATCTATCTTGTTTTGAAAGCCTCAGCATTTTTACCTATGGCTTCATGACCTTATTTGCTTCCAGCAAAACTGAGTGCTAATGAGAATACATTAACCAGTAATTCAATCAAGAGAACTGATGACGGAAGACAACAGAAGGTATATCCAGTCTGGTAAGTACTGTTGGTTGACTTACCTTTTTGATCACATAAATTTTGAATGATGTCTTGGAGTTCTTTGTAAAGACAGTTCCTGGCCTAAAAATGAGACAATCTTCTATTCATTACCTGGACATCTGAAAGAGTGTGCTCAGTTTTGGACTTCCCAGTACAAGAAAGACATTGGTATACTGGAACAAGTGCAGCCTCCACTTCCCACCACCAAGCTGAACAGGAGGCTGGAGCACAGAACATACAAGCAAAGGCTGAGAGAGCTGTGCTTACTCAGCCTGGAGGGGAGAAGGCTCAGTGAAACATAGTTAGATAGTAGGAAAAAATCTTTTCCATAAGGATAGTCAAATGCTAGAAGAAATTGCATCAAGATGTCATGAAATCTCAGTCCTCAGAGGTATTCCAGCTCAACGGGACATGCTCCCTGGCAACCTCATCTAATTAGACCTGCTTTGGATGGGTGGTTGGACTAGATGACCTTCTAACCTAAAATATTTTGTGATTTCTATGACAAGAATATCTTGCTATCAGCAGCTACCTACTTTGCCCGAGTACTGATTCCAAGCTTAAATTTGGGACTGATGACACAGTGAAGACAAAGATAGCAGAGAAGAGACAAGTACACTTGAACGGGAATTACGCTGGTAGAAATGAAAACCGTACTATTCCAGGCCTATATTCAAACTATATTTCAACAACTTCTTTGAAAAGCAGAAAAATAAGTAGATCTGGCATTTTATTCATTAAATATCTTACAAATACTAATTTAAAAAAACAAACATGCTATTGAGTAATTCCTTTGATGGCAGTATCACTGTTACTGTTTAGAGCAGGGCAGCAATAAACTGAGTGGCAGATGCTCTCTATTAACCCGCGTCCTCCCAACAGAGGAAGGGAAAAAGGAGGAAAAGGGAGAGAGACTTACTAATTTCATATTAAAACAGCTTACTAATAACATTAATAATACTAAAAAAAATAATGATAGGAGAAACAAAGCAAAATATACAAAACTCATACTGAGTTTCCCACAGTTGGGTGCCGGGCTGCCGGGCAGCACCAGGCAGTCCTGGACTGGCCTCAGCAGTAGAGAGGAACTGGACTCAGGGATGAACGGATCGGAATCTGGATCAGGATTACAGGTAGAACAAGGAGCAGGGTCCTCTTCAGAAGCCAGCCGCAGACAAAGAGAGCGAAACCCTCACGATCCCCAGCTTTAAACTGAGTATGACGTGCATGGTATGGAATACCTCGTTGGTCAGTATTGGGTGACCTGTCCTGTCTGCCCCTCCCTGCAAGTACGAGCCTTGACGACTCCTCCTCTGCGGAACCTGAAAGGTCTACCAGTGACCTTGGCTGATATAGTAATAATTAAAAACACGGGCCTTTTTCTGCCTTCCATTCCTGCTGTTAGTTCAGTAAAACTATAAATATTAGGTGTTCTCAGCTTTGGAGCAGTCTGTAAAATATGCAGCCAGCTTCAGAAAAATGCAGTTACTTAGAAGAACTTAGCTGAAAGGAAAATTCACTAAAAGAGAATTGTTTCTGTTTTAATCAAAACCAGGACAGTCATGAAGCATGAAAGGTAGTTTTATAAGGCTGCATTTGTGTGCTTTAGAAATAAATACAAAAGGACAGGAAAAGTCTCAAAAAGGCTCAAAGTAAATGTTCAAAAGACAAACAAGGTTCTGCAACTTTCAAGACCGATCTTAAAAAATATCTTTACGTTCTTGGTATTTAACTGAAAGTGGCGAAGGAAGCATCAAGTACTAAACTAGCTTGGGTGGGTTTTTTCTTAGTTTTCAGAGATCTTCTTACATGAACATGGTTTCTGCCCTATTAATCAGGTTTAAGGTTCTCCTAGTATCTTGTCTCCCATATCAGGAGCAGGTACACTGGAAAAAATTAAGTTTTTAAGGCAGCTGTAGAATAAAGCACCCTTCACATACGATAACACATTCCCCTTGTGTTTGTGACTGGCTTTAGTCTTGTAGCCTGGGACATTAATTATGTCAGCTGTACTGTTAGCATTAATTAGAATAACTCTATATATTATTGCAACCCTATTACACCCCTTCTTCTATAGTGGAGATGTGTAATTTTCTGTGGCAATGAGTTCTTCAGGCTAATTGTACATTTTGTAGATAACTATAATTGTAGATAATTTTGTATTTTATCAGCTTTGTTCCTCATTTTCATTTCACTGGATGGCTTCTTCTTCAAATATTTGAGACAGTCAGAGGAGGAGCTCTTAAATTTGTTTACATGGGCCTATACTCATTCTCATATTTTTACAGCCTCTTTTTTTCTCTTCCATTTTATGCAAGACATTCCCACAGTGTCTGCCTGACTCGTTCCAGGCAAGAATAAATGAACTCCATCATTCTTTGTTTCACTTTCCGAACCACCTATATATAATTCAGCTTTAGTTCAGAAGGTATAGAGCCACTCTGGCATGAACCACTTTTATTTTGAACAGTGAAATACCATAAGGTGAAAGAGTTTGGATTTCAAGCATCTGCAGGAACTCAGGAACATCACTGCCTCCTGCAGAAGCAACACACCATTAGGCTGTTCAGCCAAGTGCTTCCATGGGCCACGGTCTCTGGGAAGAAGGGTCTCATGGCTTTTTATTCCTACCAAGTTCCTGAGGGAGAGGAACTGCTGTCTTGCACAAGGGCAGTTGCTCCCAGGTATCACTACCACATTTTATGGACTGTATTTACACCACACAGGGGAATGGCTAGTTCCCAGGGGGTACCACACACCGTGCATTTCTTATGAGTGGAAAGTTTTCCTAAGTGAGGTGCTTTTTTCATCAATCATTTCATCCTTGTCTTGAGGGCAGTGGCAGACAAATATTACAATGGAGACAACAGCACTACTTGCAAGGACACAAGAAGAGAATCTCTGCTCTTCCCACCAGGAAAATAAAACATGTTTAATCAATTAGACAAGGATATGAAGGTTTCTGGATGCCATCACGGCTCTGCAGATGTCATAAAAACATAGAATTATAGAATTGTAGGTTGGAAAAGACCTCTAAGATCATCGAGTCTAACCATCCACCCAACACCACCATGCCTACTAAACCATGTCCCGAACTGCCACACCTACACATTTTTTAAACAACTCCAGGGATGGGGATTCCACCACTTCCCTGGGCAGCCTGTTCCAATGTCTGACCACTCTTTCAGTAAAGAAATTTTTCCTAATATCTAATCTAAACCTCCCCTGACGCAGCTTGAGGCCATTGCCTCTCGTCCTATTGCTAGTTACTTGGGAGAAGAGACCAACAACTGCCTCACTACAACCTCCTTTCAGGTAGTTGTAGAGAGCAATAAGGTCCCTCCTCAGCCTCCTCTTCTCCAACTAAGCAATTACGAGCTAATTCATTTATGGATTGAATATCCACCAGGGCTTTCTATTGACCTGGAAGGACCATGGGATGCAGAGAACTGAAGAAAAAACCTCCTGGGGCTCTCACACATGCCTATAACAGCAGCAAATCAGCTTTTCCACATTCACTGGTTTAAGTTAATATGTCTCTGCTGCATATGGTAGTGGGTCAGCTGGACGTTCATGACCTATTATCACATCTCAGCTGAGGATGGGTGTCCTTTCAAACTATATTTTTTGTTAATCTGATGATGCTCTTGCACTTTTCCTGTATTCAACAATATCACAGTAAAACACATGCAAGGCAAAGAGTCTGCTCTTGTCGGTAGTCACAGAGTCAAGCACTGAGGTTCAGTTGTTCAGGTGATACATTTTTTTTTTTTGCTAGTAATAAAAGCTGGAATTACATATGCTGAGGTAATTAAATCTCATGCTTCCAGGAAAAAATGCCTTTGTCCTAGTGATAGTTCTAGATTTATGATTTATTGATTTATTGAACAGATGTAACTGTATCAGACACTACTGAGCACAGAACAGTGGTTTGATAAATCTATTGTGTCCCCTGAAGGCAAAATCACCACTCTTTTGGTTTGTGCTAGTCACAAGCTACATTACCATAACAGATCAGACAGAGCAGAAGGCGATGACTGCTCTGGGAATAGAAAGCCAGGATCACATCCAAACTACAAGGCTTATTAGTGGAACAAGTAAACATCAAATCAGCATCTGCAGGACCTGATGGGATTCACTATGGGAGTCAGCATATTCTCTGGCATAGATCAAAAAGTCATTAAAATCAGAGATGTCACCAGAAGACCAGTGGAAATCTAAGTGTGGTGCCAAAGTTAAAGAAGGAAGAGATGAGAGTAATAGACCGGAAAATTTGGCTTCTGTATCCGTAAACGTGTTGGAATGAATCTTTCAGTAGAGATTAAGTGGTTATTAAAATAAATCCAAAGGGGCAAAATGATACAGTGGCAAAAGCTCAGTGTTTGACAATGCCAATCACACAGGAGCAGCTATAACCCTCTGTTTTCTTTTTAGCTCCTGGGAGTTGACCAGTAGTAACTGACTTTACAAAGGTCTTTGTCATAAATACCAAAGAAGAGCACAGGAAAACTGATTTTCACAGGAGAGGGGACACGATAAAAGAAAAGCATCACATTTTGGAGGGGTTATGCTGAATTCTCCTATGTATTACGTATCATAGAAAAGGTCACATTAAAGTATCTAAACAACTGGAGGACACAGATGGAGACCAGTGTAGCAAGCAAGAGATGTGTGACCAGGGCTGACAGGAGCAAATCTACAGGGCAATAAAAGAGACTTTTTAGCTGCTTCTTTCTTCCTTCTCCGTTTCTACATATTAGAAAAGAATACTGAGCCTACAATATCGATGAATTCACTCCTTTCATACCAGTAACTATTGCTCTTCTTGAGCTTTCAGGCTTTCCTGTACCACAAGGGACAGAAATATCAGGAGGCCAGTGAATCATCCAATATTCATTTATGTCCTCCACTTCTTCTGACAATTATTATTAAGAGGGAGATGCTGGAGAAAATATATGCACTGAGACCTGATTGCAAATGGTATGAGAAAGTTTTATTACATTGCATGGGCACATTCCTAATAGGAATCCATACTTAAAGAAAAATTAACTGAGCTGGTGAGTGAATCAGTATCAATCTTCTCCATTCTGCAATATTAACAGAAATTACAAAAGAGTCATGCTAGAAATCACTTTTGGAGGCAGAAATGGATATTGCACTGCTTGAACAGATGTTCCAGGCAAACAGACTGTTTTAATCATGGTGTAACCTGCTGCCTGTTTCACTGACTATTTGCTGCCACAAATACTCAGTGTCAACCTTAAGGGCATCCTTGTCACTAGGACACATGAGCTATGGTTCTGCATCACTGCCTTCTAGAAATACACCATCAGAGGTCCATTTTGATTTTAAGCATTTGTATTTTATATTATTGGAAAAGAATAATGAGACATTATTTCCCTACATATAATTTTATCCAATGGCTGGATCCAGCTGCTCCATAGTGATCAGGCATTGGAATAGGCTGCCCAGGGAGGTGGTTGAGTCACCATCCCTGGAGGTGTTAAAAAACGTGTAGATGTGGCACTTCAGGATATGGTTGAGTAGGAATGGTGGTGTTGTTGGGTGGATGGTTGGACTTGATGATCTTAGAGGTCTCTTCCAACCCATGATTCTATGATTTTAGTTACTCCAACTCCTTTTTCTCCTTTGGATGTAATAGCATTTCATGACCACTCTGCTGGGTTGCCATAATCACTCGTTTGACCTGGTCTGAAGTGAGACTACAAATTGAAAATGGGTTTAAATTAACGACTGGTTAAGTCAATGTGTTACCTTTATGTGATTATTGCACATTGCTGGATAGCTGAGTCAACACATTATTTGCAAATGACGATTCATTGCTATGGGATTGTCATTAGTATCTTATGGTAAATTGACTTGCACTTTGGAGCTCTTTGTGGATGTGCTTTTATTGTTTAAATCTAAACAAAGTTTGCTAGATGACATTTGGGAAGGTTTTGAACTACACTAGCCTAGTGGAGTTCAAACTTTTGAACTACTAGAAGTCTGCAGCAACCAGAAGGGAAGAATCTTCATCTAGAAAAAACACTGAGAACACAAAGACTAGGAGGTATTAAGACTGGTATACCTATAAGGGCAATCAAAAAAGCAACAGCCAAACATCTTTTAAAAATCGTTGCTAGTTTTAAGTAACATTTAGCAGGACACTGGCATGGCTGTATTAATCAAACCTGCCTTGTGGGACTTCAAACAGCATGTTTCTTCCCTCACATTTGCATGCTATTAAGAACACCCGTGCTGATTTGGATAGCTTCTATTATCCCAGCCCTTACACACCCCATCATGTGTTTCAAGGCAAGGGAAGGCAAAGAAAAATTTTTAGCTCAGATTTTTATGAAAAGAGGCTCATGTAATCATTTTATTTTCTTTCTTTGTCTGATCCCTTCTCTAGTAACAGTTCAATGTGTTGTTGAAGTGTGGTAAAGGGTTAGAACTCTAAAATAACTAAATTCCTGCACATTTTAGCCTTATAAATGCTCGGATTAAGGGAAAGGCTGAAAAATGAGTTTCACATCTTAGCAAACCCCAAGAAGATGCACACAGGTGAGAACACTACCAAATAATGGGTAGCTTCAGATAGACACATTTTGCCTCCAGGTGCTATACTTCAGCTTCCCTATGTGGACAAATTACTAAAAAGGCAGGAAGGGGTCTGAAGAGGTTACCTAGTCTAATCCCAGGCTCCATCAGAACCATTTACATGTCTAACCTGTTCCTAGTGACTTCCGTTGATAAAAATTGCAGTTTCCCTAAATAATACATTCCCTGCTCTTGCAAGCTCTTATCTACAAGACTCATTCCATCATTCTTAACAGATATATATAAAAGAAAAAACACTTCTCACATGACTAGAGTCACACGCCAAATGGAATAAGAATGCAGTCATCTGCCAGTTAATTTGATCTTGCGGGGTACCATCAAGGTGCTGAGTAATCTGTACTCTCACTGAAGCCAGAGGCTGTTAGAAGGAGCTTTGGTCTTGCAAAACTTGTGTCCCAGAGAAATAAAATAATATAATTTGGCATGTCTCAACCCAGGACCGAGTTTACGTTGTCTAGAAACAGTAAGCAAGGAAGCAGAATCATGACATATTACTGTGGCATTTCTTGTAGTACCAGCCAAAATCACAGAATCACAGAAGAGCTGAGGTAAGAAGGCACCTCTGGAGATCAACTCGTCCAATGTCCCCTATCTAGAGTAAGGTCAAGTAGAGCAGGTTGCTCAGGGCCATGTCCAATTGGGTTTTTAATATCTCCAAGGATGGGGACTCCACATCATCTGCAGGCAACCTGTTCCACTCTTCAATCATACTTCTAGTAAAAATGTTTGTTTCTTATTTTGGCAACATCCTAGAAAGAGGATAAGCAATTGATCTGAATTATTAAAGGGATTGGTTATAAAAATGTCTATAAAAATGAGCTAAAATAAAGGAATATTTCTGCCAGTATGTTAGTGGGATAAATCACAGCTAAACACCAAGTCAGAGCTGCAGGGTGTCAGTAAACTGAGATTTATGTACTATCAGAAGCAAACAGTCTGGAAATCTATGTCACAAATAATAATCTAATACACATGCTGATCCCATAGAGGTTTCCTTCTGTTACACTCAAAATCTTGTTTATGGGCAAAGAGAAACACACCTTATATATAAAACCAAAATTATATTCTTAGGATAAATGAAATCTTAACCGTTAGATTCAAGAATCATTATCAGTCTAGATATATTTAACACAGAAAAAGAAAGAACATATAGTAATACACTTAGAAATCTCGATAATGGCAATATTACTATTTAAATTGTAACAAACACACTTAGTTTTAATCCCTCTTTTCCTGAGGTTATGGTCACCCTTCTGCTGATCCCCTGGTCTTAAAATTAGTAGATTCATGTTGCCAGAGAGTGTAGACAGAGAGTCATCAGCCTCTGGAGTCCATTGCCAGGAGGAATATGACATTCATGTAGATGGTTTCTTCTTCCTCCCTCTAGGAGTTACTTTTGGTCATTTTTATCTGTTTTCTAACATGCTTTTACACCTTTTATTTTCTTCATCTGTTTCCAGCTTCATGTTACATCTGAATTTACGGTATTTGGTGCTTTTACATATGTTAGATAATATTTCTTTGCACTTTTTGTTACCCCTAAAGTCTGCTTTGTCCAGGTGTCAGTCTGCATTTCTTTAACCAACCATTACTGAGTTGTTTATAGTGTCAGCCTGTGCCCTACCTCTTCGCATCCCATGCCCGTACTTCTCCCTCCAGAGAACTTCCACACTCTGCAGAAACCCTGTGGCTGTGACTAGCAGTGGTGTATTACAGAGGTACACAGGTACACTTTGGAGGGACTGATTGTGTTTCGGAGGTGAAAGTATATCAGGTTCAGAGCTGTAGCAGGTCCTCTTTGGACTACATGCTAGGACAAGTTCCTCTTTATCTTGCTCGAGGTGCTAGTAATGAAGGCACCTGACATTTCCACTCTGATATCTCCAAATACCGTACTTACACACAGGTTTGAAATACAATCCTAAAAAAAAATCTAGTGCCACTTGTACTCTCTATACAGATTATGCTATAGTGACATTATGCACTCTGAGAAATAACACACAGCATCTGCCTGGTCATTGGCCTAATCCTCTCTTGATCCAAATATTACTGCAATAGAATAATGAAAGGTTAAAATCTCCATCTTCAGGTGTTTTTTTCTTTAAGATTGGATGGCTTTTCAATAGGTATGGCAAAAAGATAAAAAAATACCCTTGTGACAGTGCAAAATATAATCGTACGGTTACATCAGAGTGCATGATAGTAATAGTATCTGTCTGCATTAGGACCTACAACTCTGTCAAGCTCAGTGGCATTATGCCCCTTGGCTTAGTTCCACCTTCACCACAAAGGAGAAAATTACATTTTTCTTTTTTATGTATATATACACCAGTGAAAGAAAGGAAAAACATAGTATTAAACACACACCAGCATCTTTCAGAATGCTGGTGGAATGAAAGGCTCAAGAAGTGACGACAAAGCCAAGTCACTCATGGTATTCAGATGTGCCTTAGCTTCCCTCTTTCTAAAAGTGGAGGAGTGATAGCAGCGTGCTATCAACAGATAAAAAGCAATATAAAATCTATTAATATGATCATGGATAGATTTCATCCTTTGTGATTGGATCCCCACTGTAAGAATCCTCAATTTTAAGACAAATACTGATCTTTAAAAGGTCCCATAAATAAGAAATGCAATATAATTTTTTTTTTATTTACACATTCCTATTCCCTGTGAGTGTTGCTTAAAGAATAGACAAGGTCTATTTCTTCAGAACTCACATAGGAAGTTCAAGAATATCAGTGTGTATAACAGCCTCCATAATTGGCTAGCATTCCAGTTATGGAAATGTTTTTATAGCACTACAAGAGAAAAGGTTTCTCCATAATAACATGTCAAAATAATAATATATGATCAAAATATCCTGCAAAGGCACAATTTTCCATCTGAAAATGCTGATTCCATGCAATAAAAACATTTAGCAATCACAGAGTAATTTCCTTAATTTTCACACTTTGATGTAATTAAAATGCTTTGAGTTTATCCCTGTTGTATCATTCTGACATTGAAGATATATTATAGAACATATTAAGAAAGTCAGAACAACGTAGATTAGTATAAATTAAATATTTTACAATATGACCTGCAAAAAAACACCACCTCTTAGTTTGAGATGGAATGAAATTGCAAATCACAGGAATTACTGTGGGACAGATTTTTAATTTTCAAGTCAGTACTGTTTTATTAGTTTGTCATATAATGTTTGTATCTAAGAGAGATACAATGAATCCAAATGTCTTCACAGCAGTATTAGTATCAATCACAAAATTGATCACTTTCCCCAGATACCTAATTTCCTTGAAAGAATAATCCTCCTGCTTTCATAGCTGTTGAAATTCTTTCTCCAGTTGCTAACGTGCAACATCCAAAGATACTTCAGTTTTTGGCAACTAATGTTAATTAAAGAATGACAGATTGACAGTCATTTTCAGAGACTGACTAAACCCAAGAACAACAAACACAAACTCTCTCAAGAACAGAAGGTGTGGAACTTTGAATTTTAGATATGGGAGGAAAGTCTCCCTTAGCTTTGTTCATTATCTTGGCTGGGTTTATAGTAAAGTGCTACCCTGTCAGGTGAGTCTACGGAATAGGAAAATTCCTCCAGATTTTTTCTTTTTTTTTTTTTTCTGGATTTGAGGTCAGTGGGCTCTGGATCACAGATTTACAAAGCATCTTAGAATGAAAGAAATACAGCTAGAGTATTTCCTAGCAAACAGCTGGCATGGTTTGAGAAGCTGTAACTCTGGTTTTAGTTTGATCCAAAGCAACCTGTGGTCCGCAGGACCCTGTTTTATCAAGCTTTGTATCAAAGTCTGAAATTATACCACAATGCACAACCATGGAAGCAGTGAATTACCCCAAAACATCTCCCTTGATTAAGAAAGACAATTTTCTTTGCCTAAGGCTCCCCTTCCCTTTGTTAATGGTTGTATTGGTAGCCACAGAAATACTGTAGAGAGTTATTCTCTGGGACACAACTTTGTCTGATGATACCTTTCCCTTACCCAAAACTGAGCATTTGAAAACAAAAAAATAATTTTAGTACAAAGTTTGAAGAATCACAGAATCACAGAATCACAGAATCACAGAATCACAGAATAGTAGGGGTTGGAAGGGACCTCTGTGGGTCATCTAGTCCAACCCCCCTGCCGAAGCAGGGTCACCTACAGTAGGCTGC
>Ga0065711_1036449_pt1 | contig 20974 bp, 9 predicted proteins | sample Hoacrofraction12_FD_59098 | JGI IMG/M metagenome (GOLD analysis project Ga0065711, IMG submission 59098) | Hoatzin crop microbial communities from Cojedes, Venezuela - Epithelial fraction 12 v2 (version 2) | ecosystem: Host-associated > Birds > Digestive system > Esophagus > Crop | place...
GGTCACCTACAGCAGGCTGCACAGGACCTTGTCCAGGCGGGTCTTGAATATCTCCAGAGAAGGAGACTCCACAACCTCCCTGGGCAGCCTGTTCCAGGGCTCTGTCACCCTCACAGTGAAGAAGTTCTTCCTCATGTTCAGCTGGAACTTTCTATGCTTCAGTTTGTGCCCGTTGCCCCTTGTCCTGTCGCTGGGCACCACTGAAAAGAGTTTGGCCCCATCCTCCTGGCACCCATCCTTCAGATATTTATAAGCATTTGTAAGGTCCCCTCACAGCCTTCTCCAGGCTGAGGAGTTAACAGAGGGAGCAATTGACTTGTGCTTATCTTATCAGACAGACGAAAAGGGGGATAGCCCACCACTGCAAATCAAGTGATCTCTGGGACGCAACAGAGGCTGCGCAGCCAGAGGTTGCTTAAACATTTGGCCCCCTTGAGCACATACCAAGAAGCCCGCTTGTAATGACACGACATTCCATGCCAGAGCCAATTGACGCATAATAATTGACTTAGTCCCACCTTACCAAAAGATTTTAAAATGTATAAAAACTGGCACTTGAAAACTCACTTTGGGAGGAGGAGCCAAGCGAGAACTTTACCTGACGGATGGCTTGACAAGCCTGAACCTCTCTTTCCCCCCCCCCCAAGAAGGGACGCCTTTTTGGTAAGAGTTGCACCTCTGACTTTGTCAAACATATCCCTGGAAACACATTGTTAACTATAGTGCTAAACCATTACTTTGAGCTCAACTTTTGTAGACAGCATGTTTATCAACGGCAATCCCGAATCCGTGATACCTGTCACTTGAATAAACTACCTATTGTTTCAACTTTGCAAAACTGTTTCAGTGAAAGTCCTTGGAAGGTCTCTGACAGGCAAAGGTTGAATGTGAGAAGTGGCTACACACTTAACCCCTTAGACATAAACAGTTGAGCAAGTCTGGGACTAGGAGTAGATCCATCCGCACCTAGACTCTTCTCTGAGAGAGAGTTTAGAATGCAAGGGGATCTGCTCTGAACCTCATGACCCAATGGGAGGGCTCTCCTTTTGCCGCTTATCAGACTCCCTTACCCCTTTTAACACGACACTGTCGCACAGCAAATCCCGGTCCTTAACCACTTGCTGAATTTCAAAGCACACACAATGCACATGTCTTTTTAAAGCTTTAGTGTCTGGCATCTCGGCTGTTTAACACTGCACATTGAACACGCTATGAGCATTTTCTGGTTAGGGCTGAAATCAATGATCTTCTCTGGCCTAAATATATGCACAGATGCATTTGTATTTTCTTAATAGTTTTCTTGACTGAAAATACAACAGCTTTAAGTGAGAGATTAATGCTTGTGGACACAGGCAACTGCTGGCTGACCATATTGTTCTCACAATAGGTTGTAAAACAAATGATAAATATGTAAAATCATTTTGTCAGCTGCCAGTCATGTTACTTCAACCTCCGTGATGAACTGAACTTACAAATCTTTCATGCTCTGTGAAGAGATCAGAGTCTAAGCAAACATGCAGAAATCTGTTAAGCTTATGTCCATCTTTCATCAATGCCAATGTTTAACTAATGCCTCAACATAATGTCAGGAAAGAGCTCTGCCGGTATTGCGAGCTGATGTACTAATGAAATGCAAACTCAAAGTCCTCTTTCGTCTCATCAGTAAAGAACCTCTGGTATTCTTTTTTATCTGGAAAGTGACTATGACTGCTGTCAGAAGCATATGATGGCCAAGCTGACCAAGATTTATGTCATGCTTCCTTTACAGTCAATGTAATAATAACGCCCTACTACCTTGCCTAATGGATGATGGGCACAGTGAAAAAAGTGTATTTGTACTAAGTAACTCCTCATGTTTACCAGTTTCATTGTACATGAATTCTGCGTAAACTTTCAGTCTTCAGATGGGGTCCCCAGAAATCAAAACATCTGAAAAAGCTCAGGTTTTACTTCTATAGGCAGGTTGGGTTGGATGGAACAATTCAGCCAAATAAGTGTCAAGCCCAACATGTATTAAACCGTTCTGGAGGCTTGTATAAGTTCTACTAACTTTTGCATTTAGCAAAGCAAGAGCTCAACAATATTTCTCCCACACTACACTTCTCCTCTTTGTCTGTGCCTAGAAATTAAATGCACAAATATAACAAGGCTCTTTCAGTATCTCCAACTCAGTCAGTAATGAGAAATTTCACCAGAAAAGTTGCTCCTGGAAACTTCTTAGTCAGATTTGCAGATTCCAAAGAAGAGTTATCAAAAAATCTAAAGGCTCTTTTCATAAGGTCAGGTTTAAGCAATTTCTTGTATAAATTGCCACATTTGATTAGAAGAACAGCTACATACATGAATACCAGTTTGAATAATGTGATTTTCCACACACACCCAAGTAACAGACCTCTGTGAATCCTTTCAATATTTGAGTCCACAATCCAAGTAGGCAAAAAACATGCACGTACTTTGGTGTAACTGGCCCTGGAGAAGTTCATTAATTACTTTCAGCCTTAACTACCTTGCATACTTAGCAAACAAATAAACACGCTTTATTTGACTGGGGCTGAAGTCAGCTTACGACAACCTCTTCAGTTTTTTACCTGGTGCTTTTTTCCCCTTTTTCTCATCTTTTGGATTAAAATTCTTCTCTAGTTGGTGTGATCTTTAAGGAAGATGCCAGAGCCTACACTTCACTGCTGCAGAAGTTAAGCCCCAGGAAAACCTACAAAGTGTTGGATTCCAAGGGCATTAGTGTTAATGCTAAGGACTAAGTAAAGCAAGGAACATGCTGAGCCCAATGAAAACACCAATTACCTCCACCAATAATAAAAGTAAAACAGTCTGTGGGACTGAGTGGAGCATTGTTGAAATCATAATGACAGTGAAGGGAAGTGGAAAAAAACTCCTACCTTAAGATGGTTTACCTCTAAGTAAACAGTTTGCTCTTCTTTGCATTTCTTGGGTTTCTGCTGGCATCTACGTTGTAGTATAAAGCCAAATAGGTGACATTATAGCAAAGATTGCTTGTTGATTGGAAATGAACATTTGTCAGAAATTAGTATTAACAACAGTGCTAAAAGGCTCTTCGATCAGAGCTCAGGGACTACAGAAAATTCCTTAATTAGAGACTAAAAAATAAAAAGATGAATTAGTTTTCTCCATGATACGACACCAAAAATAATTTTGTACTTATTCAGTGCTGAATTCCACTTACAGTTAGTTGCTCATTGCATGTCCTGTACCCTAGTAATGCAAAACATGGTGTTAGTTGTACCGCTGTGGATCAAAGAAATGTCCACAAGTCCCCTTCCTCTTTCTACTTCACAGACTTATTGAGACCGTACACCTTTCGTTATCAGATAACCCAATGGCTGCCTCAACTTCTGTTTTTAAAACTGCCTTTTTATTCCTTTTCACCTGTTAACCATCTACTTGAATACTGTTAGAGTATATCCTTTCAGTCAGGCTATGCCTTGAGCGTATGTTCCCTAGGCTTGCCCTGTACTTTTCTAGTGATTTGTTTCAGAGGACTGTTGCATTTACCTAGGACAGACAATAGTGGTCAGGACTTTCCATCTAATTTTTTTCCCACTTGTTGTTCTCCTTTCCTCTTTTAACCCATCCCAAATCTCTGCACTACATTCTTAGTATATATTATGTTATTTTATTCCTGCACTGCTCACCTTTCTTCCAATATAATACACTCCAGTAAATAATTGTCTGCAGATTACTCACCAGCAGCCATCACTCTTTCAAGAATCGACACTTCTATTTAAACCAACATCTGAAAACAAAAGCATAATAGAGTGAAAAAGAGATACGCATTAGGATCTGAAAACAAATACCATTTCTGGCATAAAGAGAATATGAGAGACATTACAGTGTGCTAGACAGCAAAGCAGTTAAATCTCTCTTCCATGTTGCTATTCAGAGAGAAAATGTACGACTTCATAGCAAATTCTTCCTTAAAAAAAAATGCTATTCTTATTGTTTATTAATTGCACTTCAGCAGAGTCTAGAGATCCAGACGAGCCCTTGTTCCCAAAGGAATAGGTACTACTCAAATACACAGTATAGGACAGCTCTATTCCAACAACAAGCTTGTAATATCGCAACATACATTTACCAGGGTGTTTTTGGCAAATACCCTAGACTACTGTGTGTCTTTTTTTAGCGTATCAGTGGTGAAACCTACGAGTAGTATACAAAGTTATGTTGTCATATACCTGAACGAGCATAAAGAATTAGGGTTTTTCTAATCACAATGCTCTCCACTAGTTTTCCTGCTACGTCTACTGCTCCTACTACGGAAAGGATTAATAAATGAAAATGAGCCTAGTACTGATCTCGACTGCATCTGTATTAAGTGGGAGGAGAGTTGTTTTTGTTTCCGAAGTCCCTAGATCATGCGACATGAACAGAACCTGGAGTTCAGTCTTTCGGGCATGTTTGACATAAAATGTTAGTATAGAAAATGCATCTTGTTTTTTCCTTTAATTACAATGTGTGAAGTTTAGTAGTATTGTTATGTAGAAATAACAGTTTTAAAGGCAGATGTGTGTTTAATAGCCTGAGTTTCTCCCCTTTGTATTACATGCTTCTGGATGTAGAATATGAACTTGACTGCCTTGAAATCATAGTTAGACCCCTGGGCTAGAACGTCCTTCAGGCAGAGAAATCTGCCTTTTGCAGAAGCCCTCAGCACTTTCCTCCAACTTATTTGATTTTAAACTAATGCTAAAAATCTAAAGAGAGCCCCCTTTTGGTTTAAACCCCGCTCAGGCCTATATTGTGTTTCTGTCATAGGAGTGATTCTGTGAGGGACTAATTAAAAGTCCAATGAATGTGTGAGGGTTAAACTCACAGGCTCTGCTCATTAACAGTCACTCACCTAAGAATATTTAGAGATTTCTTTTCTGTGATGGAAAAGAAAGGAATAAGACTAGACAATGCTTAAAAACTCAGATTTTATTACACAAACACACATTTCTGTTGTATTACTAGGCTTGCAGTAATGACAATATCTAATTTAACAAGAAGATTCCTTCCCCTGTGTTTCTTCTTGGAAAATAACAAAGGAAAACAAAAAAATCACTAATGAACACCCCTTCCCCCAAGAAATAAGGAAAATCAGAACCATTTTGTTAATTGTCTTTTTCCTGCTGTTTCCATGGCGATACTGGCTACTAGACTTCACTGCAGAGTGACAGTCCAACAATTCACACACTACACCCTTTCAGGCACAATGAATGGCTGTGAAAGAGGCAGAACAGGCACTATTCAGGAAACATGTGATATCTACTCAATGCACTACCTTTCATCCACATTTTCCAAATTGCAGTTAATTTAATTCTAAACAAATGGCTAAGGGGTACAAATGAGGATTAAAAGGAAAAGAACATCTTGAGCTCTAATGGGGACGGTTTGTGTGAAGAACAATATAGCACTTTCTTCTGATGCCAAGGCTGCCGAATTGAAAGATGCACTTTCCCTCTTCTTCTGAAGCCTTAATTTATACTTTATATCAATAGTGAAATAAACATGGCAGTTTGGTTTTTTTTTTACTAATTATGTAGATTTTGGCTCTCCATTTGGAAATATTTTTCCTACAAGGAGATATAATTTTGATTTTCTCAATGTGAGAAGAAACTTCCTGTATTTTTCAAGTAAGACAGCTTTCTTGACCAGGCCTCTCATTCCATCTGTCTCTGAAGTTATTGTTTTAAGTCCCATAGAAAAAGCCATGACAAATACTTTCAGGTCACCTTAAGAAACAACAACGGACCTTTTGAGAATGTCAGTGCCCGGAAGGAAATTATTATTCACATTAGATTTAATGATAGTGAGACCTTTTTTTCATGTGATTCTTTTTATTTTGACATGTAAAGAGTATTATCTTTGCTTAAAACCAATCAATGCACATCTTGAATTTTGCCATATTCAGTTAAGCGTGAGGCAGGATGGTTAAAAAGCTTCCATATTTGGTAATTTATAGCATGACATCATAAGCACCAACAATGTGTCAGATCTGCTAATGATTTCACTTTCTGTGCCACATGCAGTTTATGTTGAGCATGCAGATGTAAAGGGAAATACTGCAGAACAGCAAAGTATCTTTAAAGCTAAACTGTTTTTCACTGATTTTTCCCGTTTCTATCTTAAAACTTGAAAATGATTAAAACCAACAATCTATGTAAAATACTTCCTACTCAGGAGAAATATTCTTCATTGCAGCCGTATTTTTGTCCCACTGATGTATGCAAAATGACCCTTCAGAAGTAATTACTATAAATATCCATTTTTACTATACTTATTCATTTTCCAGTTAAGAATGCTTCAGCTTTTAAGAATTTCTTCCACAGAGTTACTAGACTTGTCATTTTTTATCTGTGAGAAACAGCATTTGATACTGCTTTGTTGATAAACAAAAGGACAAAATAAGCTTGTGAACACTTTTCAAGTTTTGCCGATGATTGTGTTTTGACTTGCAAATATTTTCTATTATTAGGTTCAAGTGATCGTACTTACCGACTTGGTCACCTGTTATGTGCAAACAAAATTTTCAGATGGGAGCAACCACTCCTTGCCAAGGCCTCAGACAGAGCTGTAGTGTTTTGTGATGTACCTAATACGACAGCAATCTGTCCTATTTTAAGCATATGAAGAAAAGCCAAAGACTTTTAATGACTAGTTTTGAATGCAAAGTAGTGTTTTTAAAACCTAGCTACCAAATATATTTTTTCTTTTTTTTTGTAGCAGGATCAGACTTTAACAGCAGTATAGAATTTTAAAAATCCTGTTGAAATAAATTTTTGGTAATTTTTTGGTGATAAGCAGTGAAGCTATTAATTAAATTCTTCCTTTTCTTTCTATGAAGTGACAGAATATTACTTTAAAATGCACTTTCAGAGATCTAAACCCTTTTAAAAAATGTTAAGTCCTATAGTCCTGGACTGACACTAGTGAGGTAGATTGATTAACCACCCTTCAGAATAAATCAATGAACGGTATGTTGAAATTTTTCGGGTAGCGCTGCATTGCTGACTTTAAGACAGGATGAAAGTTTTTCACAAGTATCATTTTGCTTTGCAACTCCCCACCACTTTGTCTTTTAAGGTGTGATAGCATAGTTAGACACCTCCTATGATTTAGAAAGCTTTAATAAATTCAGTTAGAAACCCCCCTCACAAAGAGATATTACCTCTCTGTTTTACAGTCTGCACTGGTTTTGGTTTGTATTATGCAGTGTTCAAAATACAGGAGGGCAAGTGGAGTAAAGACAGAATTGCATGCTTGTCTGAATATAACAAGGGCAAATTTTGTATTGAAGAAGGTACTGGAACACTAGTACAGTCACATGCAAATATATGTTGTTCTCTACTCCAGAGAGCAACTTATTGGTATGTCTTTCAGGCTCATTTTAGAGCACGTAACCTGGATCTTACTATATGCATTGTTGAAAAGGGATGGAGATAAGCATGCACATAAGAGGTAACCAAGTCAGAGCCTGGAGGCGTAACACCTTCAGCCTAGTCTGGACATAAGTGTGCTCACAAGCTTGTGATAAACACATTCCTATGGAAGGCTAATGCTGATACAGTTAGACAGGGAAACAGATGTGTCTAGATTTCCCAGTTATTTCATAATCTACATCCGAACAGCTCACAGAAAGCACTTCCTCATGTCTACCCTTCCTTACCCATCATGTTTCTATCATGCCAGGGCTCTGCTTAGATATCTTCTCAGTGCAATCCCTTGAAAGTAGAATACTAATGATACTTTCTTCAGTTTCAGCTCGTTTATCCAAGAATATTCAAAACTTCAGAACAAAATTCAGTCAAAATGTTTGATACTCTTTCACTGCCACCAACAAAATTCTACTCACTGTCTATGAAATGCAGAAAAACTAGCCTCCTTCCCTTCAGAGCTGCGTTCAGTCTTGCTTAAGTGTTAGCCAGATCTTTAAAATTTAGGGGCTTTTGGTGAAAGGTTGGCTGGCTTTGTAGTGAAACCTGAAAGCAAGTAAGTATTATAAGGCTTTCGGTCTTCATTGCCAAAAAAAGAGTGTGCATTCGTGTATGATACACTTTGCAAAACTGGTTTTCTGATACTAGAGTTTCATCATACACATACAAGTCTTGTCTTTTCTCCTTTTTGATCTCTTCTGGAAATACCCAGGAAGGTAAAAATGGAAAAAAGAACATGATTCTGAATCTTAACAGACAATTTTGCAGCTAGTGTTTCTCCAGAACAGCATTTTAATTTTCATAGTGAAACAAAGAGAGGAAAAAAGCCCCAGCAAAAGTTGCAAATCAGGGAAGTAGCAAATCTACTAAAAACAGCATAGACAACTGAAGGCTGTAATTCTATCTACAAACCCTCTATGCTTTTGCTATATTTACATTAAAATCATTGAAACACATTTGCATGCCAATAAAACAGCGAACAGACAGAAATTTTCATGCCTCTAGCGAAGTGCTGTGTTCCAAATTTAGCTCCAAATTCTTAAGCAGATCAGGCCTCAGCAAGTTTTAATAGACAATTTTGTTGCCTGACCTTGGGCCTTGGTTTCTGTTTTTCATTTCCACCATGGCTTGTTTACTCTTGATAGAATGACAGACATGCCTTCCTCTACAGGTCACAGCTCTATCAGTGTACTGATCAGCCTGCCGGGAATATTATTACTGCAACCAACATATCCATTGGTGAGTTAACATACCATTCATGTGACAGTTATTGGGCCAGTTGCACAGCTGATGCAAATCGGTCTTGTGGAGCAACACCAATTTACAGCAGCTGAGAAGCTGATGTGTATCATCCACTAGCCAAAACAACTCCAGTCGTCCAGTCATTCCAGTATCTCTTTCCAAATGTATATTCCCACACAGAATCGAAGTCTGCTGTCAGGTCATCTGGACGTACAATTGTTTGTTGAATGTTCCCATTTCAGGAGTATCTTTTCTCTGTTTACAAAACCAGTAGTCTGAGTCATATTAAAATAAGGACTTCTGATTTATTTCTATACACAGAAGTATTTTGTACAGCAAAGATGACTCGTATGACCGAGGAATCATTTTATTTTTAGTCCTAATTTTAATAAGAAAGCAACAAGAAAGCAGTAGCCATAGAAAAATGGTGTTTATTTCTTCCCTCCTCCCCTTTTGTTTGGGTACACATATGTAGAGATGGGGATCTTTCACTATCAAGCCCTCTATCATTCTCAGATGGTTTTTTCTTGACTGACCTAAGCCTCATCCTGGTTCTAATATAAACCAGCTGAAAATCTACTCTGAAGAAAAAAATAGAAACAAGGCAGAAGATATTGTCACTAGACACATATTTGCTGCTTGTGAAGTAGATATATAACTCCCTGGGCCCACTTTAAAACCAAGGCCAAGATCTGACCTCAGTACTTTCCTCTCTGAGCAGATGCTCAGCTATGAATTCACTTGTCACTTAAGAAAGCAGCTCTTGATTTTTTTCTCTCTTTCCTCTGCCCTAATAATAAATGTTCCTTTAAAACAATTGCATCTCCATTTTCTATGTAAAGATTTTCCCCTATGTCACTGAGAGCATAACACTTCATGAGATGGATTGTATTTAAAGACCGAAGCCATCACTTTCCAATAATTTAAATTGTTTTTCCAGAAGATTGCAATCGATGCCTCTGCCATTTCTATGGGCAGTTTCTTAAATGCAATTATTCAGTTTCGGGGTAAGTATTCCTGTGTCCTCAGATTGAGACTGTAAGCCTGCTGTAAAATGTCAGAAAGAGATGGAGAGAGAAGCCAAACTGATGGGCTGCAGGGGACTTTCTGAATGTTGCTTGTGCTGTACAGAACCAGTGAGAAATGCATGCAGGCAGAAGTTCAGGGACCATGGTGGGGCTGTGGTTCTGCGTCTATGTAGATGCATGCTTTCACTCAGCTTTGTGAAGATGAAGCCAGCCTCATACATAGTGACCAAAATGCAGTAGGTTATCTATTCAGAAACCTTTGCATGAGTTCTCAGACTCTGAGTCACAATGAGGAATGACACAGCACTGGTAGATCTTATTCATCAACTTTTTACCCCCTACAGCTGTGTAAAACATTCACAGTGAAACAAGAAACCACCCATGACTCTTCTGTTTCACGTTTCCTTGTAAATTCAAAACTCAAGTGAAGCTCATAATGATCTGCTATTTTTTGTGAATCTGTTGAGAAAAAAATAGCCTGAGTTTCAAGGATCTGAAGTGTGGGAAATGTATGGCTTTTGAAATGATACCAAATACAGATGAATATTAGATCTAACTAATTCCGATTTTTCAGTTTGGCTTAGTTTGGAGTTTATTGCTTGGTACAGTACACAGACACTACATTAAAAAGCGTACTATCAGGAACTGCTGTAAAGGAATACATTAGCTCTTGTGCAATAGCTTCAGTAAAGAAAGGGAACGTTAACAGGAAACCAAAATGCAAAATCTTTAATATTGACTTATAAACTATTTGAAAAAAATCATCCAAAGTAGACATAGTGAGCAGACCTGATAGAGTAATGTAAGTACGTAACGGAAGTGAAAGGACATTGTCATGAAAAGAAATAAGAAGTTTTAGATAAGACTGAAATATTAAATACATTGATTTTAATAAACATGGACTGGTCTGGAGTCAGCAGCCAAGACAAGACTGAGCCAAAGTGGTTGGTTAGTAATACGAAAGATTTAATATTTATACTATAGACCCTCTCAGAAAACTTTCTAAGAAAGCACGAGCATTTTTCACAGCATTGGAGAATTAATTCATTATTTCTTGCAATATACAAAGAAGCTACTTCCAATGTGAACACACTGTGGTTGAAAAAATTTTAGGTTTAAGATGTAAGGATGCTGCTTATAAGACCTAGGGTCTAATCGTCCCGGTAAAACCATACGAGATTGAGTGCTACAATCAGATACCTCAGTATTGGAGACTATTTTTCTAAAGATCAGGAATGATGCTAGTCTCATTTCTCAACCAATGCGGGATGTACCCTAGTCTTCAGAATAGGGACAACTTCTTACAATTGATTTTCAGGAAGGATGTTACTGTGGTCAGGAGGACTCATTTTGTCTAATTTTGAACAGCATTACATCTTGACTTGGCTTGTAAACCGACTTTCAGAATACAATGAGAAAGTCACAGTAGCTGTATCAAAAGCTAGGAGGTTGTAGCTTGCTTTGCTGATACAGAGGGGCTCCTTCTACATCCCCTAGACTGTCCAGACCGGCATTAATTGTCTGAACGGCTCTGCTTGGGATGGCATGTGCCGGTTTCATTGCAGCTGCTTGAAGGTGTGTGATGTGCATTAAAATCTCAAGGCTTCAATCACATAATACTTTATCAGCATCAATACAAAAAAAAGAGTAGTCACTTTGCAAGATTTGTTGTTCATGTGTTTGAAATTTTGGGACTCCCTGGCAATAAGCCAGATACTCAGATGAAGAAAGAGCAAGTTAGCAAGTGGAAGCCAAATGAATGTTTGAGCAAAGTGGAGCCGCTTTGGTACCTGGAGGTAAGTCCTGAAGAACCCCCACTGCTTTGGCCAAAGATTACCTGCAACTGGCTCGCTCTTCTTACTGTCTTCACAAACTGTTGAGACACTTAGGTTAAACAGTTCTTGTCACAGGACCAGTTCCACAAGGCAAGTATAGTTAAGACACCTTAGGAACAGGAGTTCTTGCAAATATTTCAGATTTAAAAAAATAGGCTCCTGTACCTTGGATTTTAGTGCTGGCCACATGTTGTCCAAGTGCGTGGTAAATTTGATTTCTTTTCCACTAAGCCATTCTACTACAACACATCTTTATCTTCCCCTCCATGTCACCGTGTGAATTCAGAAGTGAGCAGGGGATTCCGAGCAGCGGCTCCCACCAGCGTCCTTGCGACACGCAGCCAGGCCCGCACTCCGCCTCGCTGTCCCCCCCAGCGGAACGCACAGCCCGGCCGCGCCGCCACACCCCGCCGGAGCAAGGGAGCCCACAGGCACGTCCCTTCGGTGGGCCTGCGAACACCACGCCCGGCCACGCTCCGCTCTTCCCTACGGCGCACGAACGAAACAGAGCGGCGGCGTCAGGGCGGCGAGCGGCAGCCGTTCCGCTCGCCCTCCGCGTCGGAAAACACGCGTGATGGCGGCGCCTCTCTCTCCCGGGGGGGCCGGGAGCGCCGCGGCCGCGCGGGACAGCTCAACAGCGACGCTGCGTGGGGACGGCCGGATCAGCCCCCCAGCCCAGCGAGCGCGGGGCCGAGCTCCGCCCGCCGCCGGAAACACCGGGCAGCAGGCGGGGTGTTGTCCGGGGCTGCGCCGGGATGGGGCCGCGGGTGTGCTGTGCTCTCGCTGTTTGTTTTCGCTTATGTCCTCATTTCTCTCTTCTGTTCCCCCCCCCAGCAACTCGCGCGTAAAAAGGGCACCTGGCTCTCTCTCCCTTTGTCTTTGGTTATTTGCCTCCAGCCCGCAAACTGTCAGAATGAATAAAGAAGCGTGAACAGCGGGTCCGGTTTTCGGCACGAAGCCCCGCACGGCTGGCAGGTAGAGGTGGAGCTGCGTTCTCTGGTTCTGCGCCGCTGTGCCCCAAAACAGGCCCCCGGACCACCTGCACTGGCCACGGCAGCCCCGGTGGTGGGAGGGCCTGGGGAAACCGGGACTGCCCGCGCTGGCCCGTTTCCCTCAGAGTTCTGGTTTTCTGCTCGCACTGTGAGGAAGCAACCACACTGACCGCTTGAAGGGCCTCACGGTTTTCCTGGGAGAGATCTCTTAAAGCAGTTACAGAACTTCAGCTCTGCATGGCTTAATTTTTTCTGCAGCACTTTAAAGTATTACAGCAGCTTAAAGTCTCAACAAATATGGATAGAGAAATCACTGAGTAACGGTGTTGTGCATGCACCTTGGCTGATTCTTCTGGAGTCTGTGCCTACTGACGTATAAAAACTGCAACAGCGCTAACTACAAAGGTTATCCTTTAGTTCCTACTCTTGTCGCTTTACCTATCTCACGTAGGTGGTATATGCGTCATTACAAACAGCCATGTCTCTCAGAAGAAAGCTTTGCTGTCTGCATCACTGTTTACAAGACAACATGGTAACCCAGACACTGCTCAATTCTTCAACAGGAACAAGTTGTGTAAGTTTATTGCTGCAGTAAAAGTAAGTGTAAATGAGCAGACCGGCTTGATTCTACTGTTTAGTAGTGAAAATTATCTTGAAAGCCTCAGCCTCAGCTGTTTCCATGTCCATGGGAAACTTGCCAAATACTGTATTGACTCTCCCACTATCATTTGCATACATTAAAAAATATAGGCCAAACTCCTTCACTATGGAATAGAAACTGTGCCCACATACATCTCAAATCAGGCTTGAGAGCAAGGACTTGGTACATTCTTATCTTCTTTAACAGTTCCTCAGAAAGTTAATGTTCCTCTTGAACTGAAAAAGGTTTTTTGCATAAACTGTTTGAAAAATTTGCTGTTTAAATATTGAAAACCAAATGACAACTTTAGTCTGCCATTGAAAATGTTACAACTATAGAAGAACAGCTTTCTTTTTAATTTCTTTGAAGAAAGGTCAAAAACCTCCCCGTCTGAACATTTGCTGACTCTTGATACAGAAACCTTGGTGGCTGCCTTTCAGTGTTAAACGATAAGTTGTGTATAAAATAATTTCTATTTTATTCTAAGCCTTCTGAGTTATATGCAAGGAAAAGACAGAAGTTTTCAGTTGTTTTAAGCAATGAGGTGCTTAGCTGATTTGTTAAGCGAACTTGTATGTATTGCTGCTAACTTCTGGTTTTGTCATGAGTTTATAGTGCTTCTCTTAAGCAATCATTTCTTGGAACTGTGCAACTTCATGATACTCCTCACTTTTTTAAACAAAAATATATTATGTTTTAAACAGCACGCAAGTGTAAATTGTTTATGAATACAAAGTAAATTTATCGCTAAGGCTGAAAAAAACTAATGAAAAAGAGTGAAATATAATTCATGATTATTTTAATCAGTGTATATTCAAAACCATCTTATGATTTTATTAGGTCTTACTCTTAGTTTTCAACTGTTTCAGTATTGCAATCTTTAAAAAATAAATAAAAAGTAGAAATTACTCATTCTTAACTTTCTAAATTAACTTTACATAATTGTGAATAAAATAAGCTAAGTACATATAATGTATAATTTTTTTAAATGAAAAAATCCCACCCAAAACACTAATCCTTCTTGCACTATCATGCACTTTTACTCCCCTCCACCCCACTCCCAAAAAAACCCAACTTGAAAAGAGACAAAACCAACAGAAACCACTAGCTTCTAGTGACAGAATTACAAAGAAAAAATATAATTCAGAACAATAATTTTTTTAATATGTGGCAGTCTTATAAGAGACAGAATTGCTTTCTTATGTTAAGCAACTCATCAATGTAAATCAGTAAATAACAGCTTTTCATTGACAAAGTATCCGGGCAAGAGAAGAAAAATAGCGCAATTCATTGGAAATATATAGTACATAGTATATAGTATATAGTATATAGTATTTATATAGTGGGTTTTTTTAAATGAAGGCGAAGATGATCTGTGAACCTTGAGTAACATATTTGTGAAAGTAGTTTTGGTTAGACTGGAAAACTTCTATTAGATTTCCAGTCTCATTGTAACACAGAGAAGGACTACGGCTGTTCCTTGATTTTGGCCAGCTCCACAGTCAGTGGTTATTATTATCTTCTCAGTGCTAGAAATATCAAGTTTTCCCATTGTCAGAGAAAAATATAACTATTTGTTTGATATAAATATTTTGGACTATTTTTCCCTACTTGCTAAGAAAACTGTCCAGCTCAAAAGGATCTGGAAGCCCAGACTAAACCAAAGAGTAAACCTTTGGTCAATTTTAAGTGTTTCAATAATGTTTTCCTGTGGGCATCCAAAGACTAACCTGTGAATAGTTTTATGCTAGCAGATCACCACAAACATACAAAGACAAAATCTCTCAAATATTTTGGCAAAAGCCCTGTATGTCACAAGATTATGACACTACAGGAACCTTCAGATGTACCTGATTAAATGACCTGTTATGTACCTGGTAGAAATTTTATAATGCTTCATATAGTCCCATGCTCTAAAAGAAGCAGAATTTCCAATTAATCCTTCAAGTCAGAATTATTTATGATTAATTATCTCCTATTTAACCAGGTACAAGGGTGAAAATTAGAAGCTGCATTTCTGGGTGGATGTATTCAAGTTCTAAGATACAATTTTGTGGTTGGCAATAGTTTGGCAGGCCCTAAAGTCTAGGAAAGAGTAATCAACATATGGGAAGTTCTACTGCCAGGAGATGGGGCCAGCATTATTTTCCACTGGATGATAATTGCTCAAAGGAAATATTTTCAAAGCAAGGCCTTCTTGGATCTCGATTCCTGTACCTAGAAGTGCAGAAGAATAACATAATGCCTGCCATCAGGGCAGGAACTCGACCTTATTAGGTGTCTGTACAGCCTTAGAGATTAATGTAAACCAAACAAAAGTGTTAATAATCTCCGTAGCTGGTCTCCCAGTTCTGTGAGTCACAAACGTAGAAGAGGTTTATGTTCCCCTGCCCAGGTCAGGATAATCTTTCTTCTGTTGCTCAGTTAGCAGGTGAATTATCACGCTCTGAATAAAATTCTGTGTTTAAAAGATCGTATTCATCGCTGTCCTGGATAACGAAAGCTGGCTTGAAATGAAGATTACTGTCAGTGTAAAGGCTCCAAAAACGTATGGTAGTAAACATTCTTAATTTTAATTCTTACAGTTCCAAACTAAAGATATTTTAGTCTTACCATTGGTCTTATGTGCAGATCTAAATTTCACTTTAATGGTGATTTACCATCTAGTCACCCATTGCCAGGAAACTTAGTGTTGTAGTTTTACTGGCTGACTGAAGTGGCCTTTACTGAACTGTAAGCATGACTAATTATTAGGAAAGTAGAGTGCAGAAACAGAATTTAAGAGATTTATATTGTTTGGAATGCACATTTCCTATAATAACAACAGTCCTGGTTTTGCATTCATGGCCATATGAGGCAGAGAACCGTAAAAAAAAAAAAATAAAAAGGGAGTGTTTACTGGAAGAACTGGATGCCTAATGAAAAAATCACTAAGGTTAGCAGTCCTGCAACTTCAGTAACTACTTAGTCATATGAGTGTCTGCTAACTGAGATACTGCTAGCCAGAGGACATAAAAATGCTTTCTCAAGCTTCTATGTGCAATTTTAACTAATAAGGCCCGTATTACAGATAGGCAAACCTCAAAAGGTTCAGAGTTTGGACTCAGTTCCAGTAAGCACACATGCAAATTTGAGTGATTGTCTCCTTTCGTGACTGCAAAATTGGACTGGAATCCTGACAGCAATGAGCTTTCTTCTCCTGGGATAATTCAGCACTTCTAGTCATGACTGCAAAGCAAGCTCTTGTATCTTGAGGTAATTCAGCACTTTCAGTCATGACTGAAACTGTAGAGGCACAGTTGAAAAACAAAAAAAAGGATATATATGCACAGGAAAAAAAAAATCTTCTGAAAAAGATTGCTGATGTGTCTTTTATAATTCATTTATCTCTAGTCTAACAGTATTAATGTTGTGGAAAATTTAAAGAAGAAGCCTGCAACCTTCATTTTCCAAAATGACATTTAAAATACATATACACAGGTATGTGCAATATGAAAAACAGAAATAAGTTTAGATTTTGAGATGAAGAGGGGAGAAAATAATTAGTTTTGGTGTCTTTTCCAAGTATTCTCTTAATGTTTGGCTATCTGATTACTGAAGTTAAATCAATTATCAAGGCCAGGAGACTCCTAAATATGCACTCTTTAAGAAAGAAAGGCTATTCTTCAAGGCTTTTCATCCAAACTCACAATGATGAATTATACAATTAACTGAATGTTGCAAGACTTAGATTGGCATATAAATTTGACTTCAGCTAAGGCCAAAATTTCTCAGCAAAAAGAACTATCATGGTTTTACACAGAGAGAGAAAGAGAGAGAAAATGCTATACAGATGCAGGTATTCACAAACCCAGCATAAACTTTATATGATGGAAAAGCAGCACCAGGTACACGTTGAGCCACGTCTGATTAAAACTCAGGCAACGCACTACTGAGAGTCCTGTATGCAGTGACTTCTGCCTAGGAAAACCAAAAAGAGTAGATCTGAATACTGCTGAAGTTGTTTAGAAAATATTTGGTTTGTTTCACAAAAAGCAAAGTAAAATATATTTGACAGCAGTTTTACTGAAATCCATAAGATCCAAGCTTATTCCCGTAATTGAAGGCACTCATCTAAGCCAGGAAACTGAGGCATGGGACCTTCTAAAATGCCTGTGTCCATGGTGAAAATGGAGGTGACTGAATCGCTCTGTACAGACACTTACTTTTCTCCTTTCATCAAGGAAAAAGGTCAAATGTAAGTATTGCCAAAATGTAGGTGTTTCAGTGAAGTGCCTAAATTCATGTCAGATGCAGGGTGGTTTTGTATCAGCTTTGATTGATCGCAGTTGTAAACTGTGGAGGCTGTTTTACATACACAGAATTTGAGAGGAAATGCTGCATATGTTAAATAATCAACTATAAATGTGTATTACTGTAATGTTTACTCTGTTTGAATGTATGCTGACATACTTTTATCTGGTCAAGTAAACCTATCTTCAGAACAAACTTGGTGTTCCTGCTCTAGAACTAAACAGACGTAAACTGCACCAGTCAGCATAGGTGCTTTTTTTCTCTCTCTTTTTTGTGCGATATAGGAGCTTCAAAACAAGTGCTTATGAAAAATGTATCCACAAAAGATAAAAATCTGTCAGCATGTGACCTCAGTAATGCTTACACAACCTCTGTGTAAGTCATGAGACCATTACACTCACAAAACAAATACGGTTAGGTCGGCCAGATAATGTGGAAGACGTTTCAAAAAAATTGCACAAAGCTGCAAAGCCAGGACAGTGTTTTTATGGTTAACAATTGAAAAATATTTTCAGAATACTGATATTTTGTGAGGACTTCACGACAAATGGCTCATGGCTGAGGCAAAATAAGCTAAGAAACTGGTAGATGTAAAGAAGAAAGGATGGCAGGATCAAAGCAGCACACCAGGAAAATCATCTTTGCGTAGTCATCCCAGAATGATGTGCAGAAGCAGAGCCCATGTGTGAGTATCTGAGGAAAACGCCAGGGTAACTGAGAAGTGAGATAGTGAGAACTTGGGTGAAAATTTAGTTGCGAGAGAGGACATTAAATCCTGTGTCTTTAAGAAGTTATGAAGAAACAAAAATTTGAGAATTAAGCATACCCTGGTAAAACAATCTAGTGGAAAATCTACTTGAGAAGTTTCCCAGACAAGTGACTGCAGTGACTTGCAGGATAGTTCACTACTGTTTAACATAATCAAGCAGAACTGAGTCAGAGTGAGGGTTTGGAGAAGGACTTTTCTAGCCCTGCTGTGCCTCTGTGGATAGTTAGATAGCTGTGATGAGGTGTTACAGACAGTCTGAGACTTTAAACTGAACAGGAGGCAGTCTGAAGGAGAGATGTATCCTTACAGATGATCAGGACAGAAACGGAAATTGAATTTGTATACAAAATAATCCAAGGAGGTGTGTGGCAGAAGAAAGAGCCCATAACCAGAGTTCTGTGTGGTATTTTGTAGTGGAAGTTGAAGGGAGGAATTAAGGCATTCCAGGTTCACATGGGGAGAATCACAGATGGTGACAATGGGGAGCACAACGCTAAGGATATCACAATCCAAGAAGACTTTTGGAAGAAGAACATGTGTCAAGGTCACCAAAGTCTAAAGGAAAGTGTGAACTCAATATCAGTTGTGAGGTTTGGATAAGAAAACTTGGTCAGTTTGGGAAAAACTGATGCAGTGAAACATAGAAAGAACCGGAATGGGTTACTATTAATTCCCTCTGGCAGGAAAACATGGAGAAAAGAACAGCTAGGAAGGAAAGAAGGACAAGATTTTTGGCAGTGGGAAGTTACTGAGCATATTTGTAATGTAAAGGTGAAGTCACAGAGGGAGGGGCCCTCCCTGGGGCTTGGAGAGAGCCATTCTCTTCTCTTGTCTCAGGGTTGAAGAAGAAAGTGAGCTGGTCACTAGCACTGAGGCAGATGCTGAGACAGAGGAGCTTTTTGAAGTCTGTATAGGAAAGATACTTAAAAAAAAGAACACATTGCTTTTTCTGTGATAGTTCTGTGAGAAGAAAAAACTAAAAATATAAGTAAGTAGAAAACAAAGACATGTCTAAAGAAGTCTCTGAAAAAGAAGTCTTCAAATCAAGATAAACAGGTTTGAGGAGAAAATTGCACACGGCGGATAGGTTGGTATATTTTATACACCCCTCAGCAGAACACCACAAGATGCATACTTTACATGAAATCAGCCTGAACAGCCTGGGTGTTCATTTAGTGTCTGGAAGTGCATCCCATTCAGAGCCTGAAATTTTTCAAAATGGTTGGGGAACCACTCTCAAGAGTAACTCTCTTGTCAATTCTGGGAATGCTATATACACCAAAAAATGAAAAATAGGTTTCTGGATGGCATGAGAAAAGTATGAAAAAGAAATCAAGTCTACAGCTGTTTCTTATTAACACTGTCTTTAAGAGTTTTTAGAAGCTGTGAAATGGAACATGCCAACATTAAGTCAGTTATAATTACACTTTTATTTCAAGATTCCTTTAAAAATAAATATAAAAATTATTACACCAAAGATGAATAATAGGCTTCTTATAAGCCTTTCTGACATAAAATAGTTTTGAGGTTTAAGGGCAAACTATTTTAAGGACCAGAAGAACCCATGGACTCTTCTAAAGTTCATGCCATAGAAATTATTTGAAATATCACAGAAAACATTATTTCCTAGTGTAAATTAATACAGATTACCTGAAGTCAGTGAAGTTACAAGAAACCACATCAATGAGGGCCTAGTCTTATACCTTTACAATACCTTCATTACTTTCTTCAAGTTTTAAAGAAAAAAGAATCTTCTACTCTAATAGAAGATGTGAGTTCTGAAAATTTCAAGGGCATTTTGTTCTTTTCAAGTACCTATTGCTTTTAGAAGGGTGAATTTTACCTTTGGAATCATATGGGAAGATGAAATTTATCTTTAGCTGAAGAATCATTACTCCTGCTTATTATTAGGTATATACAAAATGTCAGGTTTTTTGGGGCACTTCACATATTAGTTCCAAGATAAAATTCAGCCTCTACAGAAGCATTTTTATCCTATAATTTTAAACTTCAAATTTTACAGTTTTTGTCCAGCAGAAGTTTAACTGAAATTGGACTCTCAAATTCCCACATATCTCATTACAAGAAACTCATTTTGTTCTGAACAAGCAATAAATTAAGAATAACCATTACTTACCTGCACTGATGTCACCCAGTCCCATTATAAACCTTTTGTTTCTAATTCAAAGTTGTCTCTACCAAATTCAAAGACTGACCTGCTTTTTCAGACTTCCAGATATAGCCAAGACTACTTTATGAAGTCTTCTTTGCATCTTCTTTTTCTTCAGACATTTTTATAGATCATGTAAATTTCCTAAAAAATAAGATCAATTATCTGAACTATCTGCCTGGAACCAAAACATGAGGCTTATCAATTAAAGAAAAAAAACATCTTTATGGTTCAGACATGAATTCCAGATGCAAACACAGAAAACAAACTCAAATTTTACTTAAAAGCTCTTTTTTCACAGAATCACAGAATCGTAGGGGTGGGAAGGGACCTCTCTGGATCATCTAGTCCAACCCCCCTGCCAAAGCAGGGTCACCTACAGCAGGCTGCACAGGGCCTTGTCCAGGCAGGTCTTGAATATCTCCAGAGAAGGAGAATTCACAACCTCCCTGGGCAGCCTGTTCCAGGGCTCCGTCACCCTCAGAGGGAAGAAGTTCTTCCTCATGTTCAGATGGAACTTCCTCTGCTTCAGTTTGTGCCCATTGCCCCTT
>Ga0065711_1036450_pt1 | contig 20973 bp, 20 predicted proteins | sample Hoacrofraction12_FD_59098 | JGI IMG/M metagenome (GOLD analysis project Ga0065711, IMG submission 59098) | Hoatzin crop microbial communities from Cojedes, Venezuela - Epithelial fraction 12 v2 (version 2) | ecosystem: Host-associated > Birds > Digestive system > Esophagus > Crop | place...
CCCCAAGCCAGGCAAGTTTTGCTGACAGTTCACCTCCATTTCCTCACCAGTCACAAAGATTAGCTAGATGTTTTTAAGAGGTAAAGACACAAGCCGTGGTTAGTGAGCACTGCCTCTCCCAGCTCAAGTGCTGCATTGAAGCAGCCTGAGAAAAATCAAGCCAGCCGGGTATCCCCGCTTGATGTCCTGGGAGCCCCCAGGATGGCCCTCCATTGCCTGCGCTGTGAGTACTTGGAGGAAGCTGCTATAAAGCATCAAGGGCGGTAAATCACATCCTCCTTCACCCATGCTTTCTGGAGGCGAGGAGATGAAACGCTGCTCACCAACTAGGAACTAACCGAGGTTTTCCCTCCTCGAGGATGCACCCGCAAAGCAGCGACTGGGAGCGAAGGAGCTCGCTTTCACCTTGACGCAATCCGTGTGCCTGCAACACTTACCTTGCTGGCAAGGCATTCTCTCCTCAACATGCGAAAAGTGATCATCCTTTAAAGCAAAGCCAAAATATCTCAAAGATTATTTTTCTTCCCCCATCTGACACAGGTTTGCAGCTCCTCAGGCATGGGGAGGAGGGGGAGCAAAATAAAAAAAAGACTATTATTCTGTAGGCAATCAAAGCTAATTCCTTTACACATTTTCTTTCCAACAGAAGCATGATATATCAAGTCCCACTGGGTTCTGATCCCATCTAAACAAGACTACGTGTTTTCAGCTCCCTTCTGGCAACACAGCTCAACGTGCAGCAGGCCTCACCTCGTATAATCATTTAACTCAACACGAAGTCACCCTGGTGCTCTACCCCAGCTCTAGAAAGTCAGCCCGTGCCTCAGTATGGCCTTGCACGGAAATAGGATTACTTTGGCCTGGAGGAAAAAAAGAAACCACAACATGAAGGTCACCCATAAAATCATTACACAGATCCCTCTTCCCCAGCTCTAAGAGAAAAACCTTTATCAAACCCTCAACCTGAAAGTAGAAACACAAAAAGATATGTACATTAATCCCATATACCTCCGTCAATTTTTTTCCTCGTGTCTTTAGAGCAGTTGTTTACTGCAGCCAACTGCAGAGAAATTACAGTAGCTTAACTCTCCAACTCCCTCTAAAGGATTAATCTTCCAGTGAGCATGCTCACGCGAGATCTTTTTTCAGCAGTTGCATCCATTTCATGAAATGAGGGCTGCTGCAGACATGAGGAAATGCCATTTCAGGACTACAGGCAAAGTTAAACAGCCCCCCAAAATAAGGGCTGAGCCCTTCCTAGAGCTCCAGCAAGGATCTCTGCCCAACCTTCTACCTCCAACGAGGTTTAAAGATTTCACGTTCATGTGCCCTTTCAGGAAGGGGGGGGGCTAGTGGCTTCCCTGCGACACACGTTTAAAATGTCTGATCTTGGCTTTTCTCTACAAGCTGGTGGACAGTTCATCCACCGGATCTGAAGTCAAAAATAGCTTCTTCTCACTGGCAGATTTTTCTTTTGTATCACTTGTTGGCTCATCTCTGCTTTTAAAAAAATCAGGAAGATAATCTGGGGTGCGGGGGGGGGAGGGGAGGAAGAACATTCAAATACAAAGGAACAGCTTTAAAAATCTAGTTCTCAACTCTGCAGCAGAGTGGATGACAGATCCGGAGACACATTTAACTCCACAGATTAAGGACCCATGCAAATGAGGATTTGCTAGTAGACAACAAATCCAGTACCTAAACAAGGCTGTTGAAGTAATCTTGTCCATTCTCTCCTAGACCACTGTAGATTTAACTGCTCTATTTGAGGTATTTCTCCCTCACCCCAAACAGTGCACCTAGAATCAGAGCTTTTCTGGTGAAAAGAAAGCTCCAAAATTAAGGACAAATATTTATACTTTAGAAACAGATTCTTCCATTTTCATCTTCCCATATTACCAGGGTACTGCCGTGCCCCTTTCCATTTATCTATTTTATGTCCCTTTGCTTAATTGCTCTTTGTAGCTGACAGAGATCCAAGCCTCCCCCTCCCCCACGAAAGGCTCTTATTTCAAGTTTTAAACCCTGCTCTGGTCTAGGATGCATAGAGACCAGACCGCAGCCCCGAGCGCTAGGGAAAATCCGGAGCGGGCTACAGCCAAAGGTGTGAGATTGCTTCGCAGCTCCACTCATCAGACTTCACCCCAGCCATTACACAGATCTAAATATTTATTTAAAATTAAAAAAAAGTGTCTTGAACGCCTTTGATGCCATGAAGCCCCTTTTATGTTTGAAGCCCTACTGGTGAATCCACAAAATAGGCAACATGTCATGATAGTGTTAAATAAGGGCTATGTCTGCTTTTTAAAATGAACGCTCACCATAGCGACAGCCTCCGTAAAGAATGATAAAACGTATGGTGACACTGGATATTTTGTTCTGTTGTCACCTAAATAGAATCACCCACAGAAAGGAAATCTCTGTTACTGTGCATTAAAATAGACGCTTTGTTTTATTTATAAAGCGTTCAAACTGGTTGGTTGGGATGTGTCATAGCGCAGGCTGTTCATCCACCCCTCCCTGCTCTGTCCCTCGGGACCTGACGAAGGATGCCTGCGCTCATCCTGCCCTCACCTCCCACTGATCTCCCACGGTGCTGAGGCTGCTCCCACTTCTGGGAGGAGGGTTTGGAGCCAGGGTGGGATCTGTCCCTGAAAACCCCTGCAAATTAAAATCCCAGACTTTCGAGCCGGCAGATGTGAAAGCCTTGATGCAGGCAGATCATGGCCTCACTTCCTCCTCCATAGCAGGATTACACCCAAACATGAAGTTGGGATATCAGATATGGAGTTATCCTGACCTGTCATTCCCAATTTGGAAACCAGTCATACTCCCCGAGAGCTTAGACTTTGAAGATTGACTGCTATTGATTCTCCTTCAAGCAAACAGCCCAAGTTGGCAATCAGTCAATAATAAGCAATTACTCGACAGCCTCTTATCTCCAGATGCCAGCCCAGACAGCTCGATTCATAGAGGCAGCAGGTCAATAAATCAAAGCTGTTCTCAAATTTGAAAATATAGTCATTTAAAAACCCACCCAGCCTTCACCCTGGTTGAAAAAGCAGCCACGACAGAGATTCCTGCAGAACAGTATGGTGGCATATTACTAATTTACTGAACAGGAGATAGGACGTGATGTGGGTGAAATCCACCTCTGACACTCCTCCTTTCTCATGAGCAGCACGAAAGTTGCAGCTGGATGAAGATGATGAGAAAGACAGGAAGCAAAACCATTCTCCTTCAACCATTATTTGTAGGGAAGAAGCTGAGCGGGGCAGCCTTCCTTAAACGCCCACCGTTCCTGGCTGGCTCACCTTGACCCACCTCGCTGTTTGCTGGGAGCCTCAGAAATACCAATGAAAGCGTGTTTAACAACACCGTGACAGCAACTGATGGCACCTTTCTAATATCCCTACTGTGACCTCTGCACCCTGGGTATTCAATTAATCATTTCATCCTAGGAAATGCACTTATTTGCTCTTTCATGGACTAAACACGATACAAGTCTGTGAGCCAAAGGCTCCTCTTCTGCATTTCAGCGTGACCCACAGGCGATGCTGTTGCATCCAGTGGTGCCAACACAGTGCAACAGAGAACAAAAATCAGCCCTGCCGAAAACTCATGTGGGCATTTTATGCCACCAGTGCCCTTTAAAGACTCATTTGTATGAAAAGAGCTAAGAATTGCCTCTATAATTTGCAGACCACACAGCTGCAATATGAGCCTGGTGCAACAGCAACCTTCTATCTAGTACTGCAGAACCCAGGAACTCCGGTACCTTCACTGTTTATCCATGGGTTCTTGCCTAGGTCATGGAAACAGCCTAAAAGTACCAAAAGAACAGAGCAATACCTAATGAACAGTTCTCTTCTGCTGCTGGAGGAGGTAGGTGACCTACAGGACGCTGTATCCTCCACATCAGGTGTTACCCACTGGCACAGGAGAAGGTGCACAAGGTCTGCACCAACAAGCTGCACAAGCACAGTAAATCCAAGACCCTTAGAGCCCCTGAAGCTTTCTACTCATGCTGCAGAAGTGTCCTAGATTCATCAACCTCAGGCTGGCTCCGCCACCATACTGCAGTGTAGCTGTGACCCCATCTCGGCAGGCTGCCAGGGGTCTAACAATGCCAAATACCCAAGAGAAGGCAGCAGCATGACTTGGGAATGTCCTGCCAGCAGCTCCGAAAGAACGTAACGTGGAGGCTTCTTGCTTCATTTGACATGACCACTGGTCCCAGGAAGGAACTTGTTTGTATAATAATGACCAAATCTTGCAGACTGAGCATCTCCAATCACGCTAGCTTGAAAAAAACAAGATTTTGAGCCCAGTATTTGAACAGAAAGGGGTGACCCACTGGAAGCAGGATCAACCCCATGGCTGGTACTCACTCTTCACGCTCCGTTTGCCACAAAGTGCAGGCATCTGAGGGCATGGCCTGAATGTCCTCAGTCTTCAACTCCTTTCCAAGTTCTGTGAGGGAAGCTCAGGTAACAGACAGCAGATAATGAATTCCTTCAGTTGTACTCGCCAGTTGGGTCAGACATCTTGCTGAGGAGCCTACTGAGGTTTTCACCTTTAGCTACAGTGCACCTGGTTCCTCGTTTCATCAGCGGCTGGGACAGCAGGAAGCTGTGGGAATGCATGCCCAAAATCTGAAAAGGATTTCTCCTCCTCTTACCCACAGAGCATCTACAGGTGGCTTTTACTCTGTCAGTCTAGTCTGCAACATCATGGCAAAGCATGGAAGAGCACTCAGGAGAAAAAAACGGTGTCAACGCGTAATACCGTATCACTATCACCATTTATAGTAAAGCCGCAAAACGCCAAACCAGCTGACAGGATCCCACAAACCGCACTGCAGAGCAACAGCGGGCTCCTGAGTTTTGCAGCCTACCAGAATTATTTTCACACAATACCTGCAATTTTCTGGTATAAAATACAGTGCCCTTTTCTCTCCCCCTCCAAATGTACCAACGAACGGCAGGTCAGCACACCCAGGCTGTAAGGACAGTCCAGTGGTATCACAGCTCTAAAGAGGAGCCTGCAAAACTGCTGCAGTTGCTGACCACCGAAACAGTTATTTATCTCCCCACAAAGGAAAGCAGCCATGCTGCCTGCTATTGGCCTGGCTTCGATGGATACACGGCCTCAGTCCAACCTGCATTGTTGCAGGGAAGTAATACAGCAATGTTACAAACCACAAATGCGGCAGTAACTCAAGACTATTTCTCATCTTTTATGGTGAAAAGAATGCCAGCTGCAAGACGACGAGATATCACAACCTGCCATTCATCCTTCCCATCTCAAGGCGTGACCATTTCATGCCAAAGCTGGTGATGGCCTCTTGAGCTCTGCATCCTTCTTTTAAACCGTAGCGTTATGTTAGCACCAGGATCCCGTGGCTTTGGGTCTGAAAGCATGGCTAGAGCAGCAAATGGTAGAAACTGGAGAAGAGAACAAAACAGCTCCATGGCCCCAATGAGGATGTTATCAAGGAGATAGCAAGCATGTAAAATGGGACTAAGACATCTCTCTCAGAGCAAGGAACAGTACCGGAGCAGTATCTCCAACACTTTTGGTGGGCAGAATGATAATTTAGGAAGCCCATCAGCTCAGTAAGAAATTACGGCAGCTCAGCCCCATGTCTGCTTCCTTTCAGGGGCTCCATGACTGACCAAGACATTGCTCCTCTTCATGATCCGTTATTTCATGCCCAGCATGAACATGTCATTGCAGTCCGAGACCTCACGGCTGACTTTGGCGCAGAGAGGCAGGAATTAGGGACAGACTCATCTGTAAAGGCGAAGTGAAACCTTGCTTGCATGCCTAGCAGGTTGCCTTTGCAGGAGGAGACCCAGTCAGAGTACGTCTCACTGGACAAACCCCGTTCATGTTAATCCAGAAGGTCATTGGGCAGGGTAGACAGAATTAGTCTCTTCATGGGGTCTCACTGTATTCTGGACACCTTTCAGGGCTTATCAGAGTATCCCACATGGTTGCAACAAATATGGATGCTTTAGGAAATAATCCTCAAAGCAGACTGATTCAGGGACTTTCCCAGCTCCTTCAGCATGGAGACCCTACACCGGAGACGTGTGCACACTGCCCTAACTGCAAATGTTACCCACTGCAGTGTGGGGAGGGGGAGGATAGGAAACAGGCTTCTGTGTGATTGCAGCCCACTGTCAAAATCAATCCGTGGCGGTTTGCGTTTGCTGCATCACTCTGTCTGCAGCACCAGTTTTGATACTGAACTTTGGAAGAGCTCAGAAGATCCCCGTACTTCACACGCACATGGATTCGTTTTGCCCCATGCTGGTTGCAATGACCCGATTAACTCAATTTGTCTCTCAAGAAAAACAGACACTGTTTAAGGGGGTCCTATTTCATTTAGCAGAAACTGTCCCTCTGTGCCAGCTCGTCCTATCACCTACACCAGTGGCTTTCAACCTTTGGTCTGCCTACTGCTTCCAGAAGGCTCTGAGAGGTAGCTAAGAAAGGCAAGCTGCTTGCGGCAGTCACAGTTGCTACACAGACATTTACACCCTACTGGCATGGATTAAAACCACTCAAACTAAGCAGAAGTAACAGAGAGGAAGTCCTAGAGGCATCTGGCTTTATACATGAAAGCCAAAAAAACAAAAAAAATTTTTTTCAAAGCTTAAGCAAATGGCTTAGTGAAGCTGACAAAGACAAAAATTCTCATGGTGGCTCATGAAAATGAGTATGATGGCTGGCAAAGGCAGTACCAGCTTCAAGGAAGGAAGGCTCAAAGCCTGGCTCCGAGCTGGCCTCACCTCCAGTTTGGAACACCTGTACAGATTACAAACCAAGCAGTGAAGAGGATGAACATTATTTCTCCATCTTCTGGATTAAAATTCAAAGGTGGACAAGTTACCTGAACTGCTGAGGATCACAGTCCCGAGACACTGCCTTGCTGTGGGAACAGATGGCCAAGCCCCAGGCTCCCCAGCCCACCGTAACGCACGGTGAGAATCCACCCCTCCAGAAAACTGAAGGGGTTTGCTGCAGCGTAATCCACAGGCCCTGATAGCACAAGGCTGTGACTGTGGCCTTCCCAAACAGGCAGGTACCAACGCTGAGATGCCTCCCAGTGTGCCTGCTCACAGCTCTGGGAGAACCATCGCCTCCTCCACGCTCTGAGCCTTCCTCTGTTTTGCTCAACAACATACCTTTCACACAGCATGCGAAGCAAACGAGCAGGGGGAGATGGTCCAGCCTCACCTCGACTGGCATCTACGTTCCAGCTTTTTGTTTACATGTTTCCAAAATAATTTGTTCCTCACTTGACCCATTAACAAAAAAAGAAAAAAAAAAAAAGAAAACCCCAAACACAGAGAAATACAAGCACACGGAAGCACAAACACTGAAATAGTATAATGTAAAAAACAGTGAATAAATTCAAGGACCTGATTACTGGTCCATCCACAATTTTTGCATCTTTTTAGCTATCCCTGATAGAGGCATCCTTTATAGCATGATAGTTCTGTTGAGACCATTCAAAGCACATTCAAAGTTATACCAACACAAACGTGCTTCCATCAACATTATGTGCAGCACAGCCACACTTACACCAGGGCACATGTGCTCATACTGACATGGCTAAGCCCTGTGTCTGCACACGATGTAGCTATACCAATACAGGAGTGCTAACTTTAACTGCATTAATTGGCATTTGTTGAGGTTTAGTCTGCATATGCTAAGAGCTGTACATAAATGACCTCTCACAGTACAGCCTTCATTAACAGTCACAGCTTTCAACATGCAAAGGAACTGCCAGGATCATCCTGTCGACAGTAATTTCTACAAATCCAACAGCTCATGGCTGAAAACCTGCAACTGCCGTCCAAAACACCGCACCATCACCTCCTGCTCGCTGGCCCCTCTGCTCCGCTGAGCAGGGCCGTGACGGGCGCACCTCTGCAGGAGCCCTTAGCCACGAGGTCTCTATGCCATGGGAGTAGCTTGCTTCGCTCCAGAGGGTTTACTTTGCCAGCAAAACTGCACCCACACTCAGCCAGCAGCAGACACCTGCACAGCCTTACCAAGGACGCGTTCCTAGATGGAGGCATGGCTCACACCTACCCACACACCCAGCGCTTCGATGAGCAGCCCCACAGCCAAAGCGCAGCCAGCATCCGAGCCGTTACGTCACCGAGGAACAGCTCTCCCTGTAACGCTGAATACTGCGGCGGATTAGTAATTATTACTCAGATGTGTAAATGTTTGCAAGATCAAAACCTACCTGTCTGGCCACATTATGCAATTACATAGCAGAGCACTCAGCAGCACACGTCGCGCTCCTTCTGCCTGGTTTGGATCTGCAATGCACCATCACAAGAGGCACCACGGGCTCATTCCCACATCAAGCTGCATTCCTGTAAATACCCTATGCCACGGGCAGACCCCTTGGCAAGCTCATGGGGGGCTGTCAGGACAGGAAAGGGTGTTTATCTGATTTTGGGCACCACATCCCTGGAGTTGCTGTCACATAAGCAACTCCTAGGATCTAGTAGAAAAGAGAGAGATTTTAACTAATCCTCCCATACGCTGCCCAGCCCAGAAGGCAGCAAGGCGATACAGCATTCTCGTGTCAGGAGAGACAGGCGTCCAACCCCAAGCATTCTACGAGTCTCTGATTAACGCCACAGTGCAGCTGGTGAGTTAAGGGGAGGAGACACATCACCAAGATAATGGCAGCGTCTGCGTGAAGATTAGCTCTAAAACTAAGCTTGGGAAAACAGCCCCTGAATTCATGTGGAGAGTAAGAAAAATTTTGATTCAAATACTCCTGTGGAAAGAAATGGGGAAATGCCTGGATTCCTGGCAGTTCACTTGCAGAGGTGGCCTACGGCTACCAGTCCCCAGACAGCAATGCTGAAGGAGCAGTATGTTGAGACACGCGGGGCTGAAAAACCAATGAAGAGGTAACGTAGTCTGGCAGAGGCAGGAAACCCTTTCCTCCCGCCTCTACCTCCTCTGGCGACGTACCGCACAGGGGAATTTACAGTTAGCAGAAACCGTAGCCTACATTGGCCAAAACTTCACAAAGCTGTGATAACAGAGCGCAAAAACAATACTGGTTGATTTCCCTTCCATGGAATTTAACTTCTAGTACTCAGTATAACACCCTCCTTCCCACTCTTGTGCCCAGAGCTAAACAAGGCAGATCCACCAGAGAGTGAGGTTTAAGTAGGGTTTAAGATATGCCCTGAACTTCTGATGGCAGGACACGAAGGAGCAGATCCTACCCAGGCTGAGCAAGAGACTGTAACCGCACGGTTTTGTCACGCACAGAATGAAAGAAAGCATTGTGAATTCATGCCAAAATATTAAAGGGTTCTTCCTCTTTCAAAAAAAAACTATTAAATGGCTGAATCAACCAGCAGACCAGAGCTTTTCCCAGGGCTTTTGCAAGGTCAGATGCAGCCGCAGCCAGACCGTGGCTGGGAGGAACCGGCACCGGTGCTCCCGGGCTGCGTGGCCGTGACACAGCCCGGCAGAGGATGCTGATGGGGGGCTCCAGCCCTCCGAGCCCCCTCTCTGCTTTCCCCTCCCCCTTACCCGCGCTGTGAAACTGGGCCTGAACCTCCAGCTGCAACTGCCACACTCTTGCAAACCACATAAAAAAAGCCAGCTGTAAACAAACAAATGGGAACGTTCACCAAAGTGACACTTTTCTGCCCAACGTTTTGCTTTAGAAAAGTCAGCGACAGGTTGTCAAAGTAATTTGTTTATTAAAAGTGGATCTTTCTTAGCAAGGGGCACAGAATGACCATACAGTAGATGCCATAATTACACAGGTTTGTTAATAATTGCATAGGCTGGAACGGAATACATTAGCCTAATTTAAGAATGGAATAAGAGAACATGTGAAAGATTACAGGTCACTTGTTGAAGATGAAGTCCAACGATGCTACCAGAAGTGTAAAGGAGAGGGGCTGGACACTTGGACTTGTACTGGCTTTGATCACAAATAGTTCATATGTTACAAAGTGCTTCTAGAACAAGTTTTCTGTTGCTCTTAATCAGGTCCACCCATGACCTCAAGGAATGAAGCCAGAAACCAGAGCACATGAACTAGAGCATGTAACTTGCCATCTCTTACCCGGTGAAGATAACCTGTACATTCAAAAATTAACATTCTGCATTTCCACAACACTTCCAGTTAAACACTTTTAACATCAAGTCAAGCCTTACAATTTTGTCGAAATACTACCTCTTCGGTAGTATTCGGTAGATGCGGAAAAACATCGCAGGCAGCAAAGCATCAACCCAACTGCCCCAGAGCCAAAGCCTGCCGAGCAGCACAGGCTGCAGAACCCGTGTTCAGCCAGGACACTGCGGGGTGGGAGCCTCTGCTCATCCCAGGGGACACTGCCCACACGCGTCAGGATGAAGAGGCCACCTCGCAGACCTCACAAGAGGGCAACCCATACAGATCCACATGCCTAGTCTCAGCAGACTCAGGCGACTCCAAAACACACGGATCCCAAACTGGTTTGAAACAGCCAGTTTGGAGACGACCGCGCAGCCCTTCCCCTGCAGATACGCTGGCACCGGCAGCGCCGGCTGCACCTTTAAGGCGCGCAGGCTGCTGACAGCAAGGACACCGCATTTGCAGTAGACAAAGCACCCCAATGGCGATGCCAGGCCAATTAGCAGAATTTCAATTCATTGGCCATTAACAAGGCTACGAAGTCGTCTTGGGCACCACGGCTTTTCAGCAAGGACAAATTCTAAATCTCCTGATCAGACTCCGCCAACCAGGCTTGCTTGGACAGTTCTTTAACTCCTTTTGTTTAAATTGCTGACTGCCCCATTGCTTGGATACACTGCAAACAAGCCGCTCTCACTGAAGCTGATGGCAAAGCCCTCCCCGATTCCTGTGTTTTTGAATCAGGTCCCAAGACTCTTTTGAATGTAATACTCTAGTCTATGTAATCTTCTGTCTTATGGAGGGTCAATGCTGCAAACTCTCCTTGCACTTAAGTCCTATTATCTGGCTGCATTAATTCTGCATACAGGGCATTTACAGGTCCTTAGCTCTCCGCCCATACAGCTCCACATTCACCAGCCCCAGTCAGTCCTGAAGCCAGGCATCTGCTAAGTAAGAGGAGGAAAAAAGAAAACAAAACCCAGAGATGTACCTTACATCAATATTCATCTGCACAGTCAGTTTTTCCAATACTCTCATTCTGCACATGGCACAACACACACTTCAGAAACTCTGGGAAACAAGCAGGTTACGTTCTGTGCTTGCAAAGCACCATCTATCCTTACAGGGCAATAAAAATTAGCTTAATTAATAACACATCAGCAAGAAAATGTTAACGAGCACCCAGCAGGGAAAAGGACTGTTGTCTAATCTCCTTGTGTGGACTCCTTGCTTTGGCAGCAATCAGCAACTGCATCAGCATTCCAGTCCCAGGGCAAGCTACGGTACCCGACTCGTCCAGGGCACGCATGCAGGGACCATGGGGCCTCGTGTCACCACTGACATTTCTCTTTAAAAGCAGACACTGTTGCATCAGGAGCGGCTCTTGGCAACTCCACGCCAACTTCCACTTGTGGAGTTTTTGTCATTTAAAGCAGAATTTAGAATATGCCTGGGCATCCAATGTATAAATACACACAGACCACGGGGCCTCCTGCAATTGTCTCTTCGGCCACATCTGCAAAATATACGGCTCTGGCGACAGAGCCCACATCAGCTTCAAGCTGCTGACACAACCCTGCTGCCAGATGACGAGCACCTTGCGGGGAACCGTACCAAACCTCCCTGCTCCGGGGAGCTCACCGAGAGCATCCAAGCCAATCCCTCGGGGCCTGCCTGCGCTCACTGAGCAAAGCAGCACCGTGGGCTCAAACCGCCGAGCTGCCACGTGTCTCGGCCAGGTGCATTTCAAGGCAGGTAATGGAAATCCCCTCTCCCGGCTGTTTTTCCTCCGTGCTGCCTCCCCATTGCAGGAGGCTGTTTTGGCAGGAGCCGGCACCCCACGGGCGAGAGCCTGGGGCTCGCAGCTCTGCCACTGGAGCGCATCCACACTGGCACCCGGCCGCGGCACGTGCTCGGCAGGGACCGGTGCAGGTGCCGATGCGGAGGTGGTTTCGTGCAGCCAGTGGAGGAGCTGCCGTCCCGGCCTTTCATCAGAAGCGTGGCTGGAAACAAAGGCCCTGTGAAGTAAGGCAAGTTGGCTGGTAAAGCTTCCTAGCCCTGGCCAAGCCTCAGACCTGACAAATCACCCTCACTCCTCATCACCTCCTGACCTCCTCCGCAGCCAGGCAGCCTCTGGGATCACACCGGGACCTGCACTGGAGCCCAGACGCTGGCTGGGGGCGAGAAGGATCGTTGTGTCCTAAGTCATTGCTGACAGCAGCCTCGAGCCACAGCTCCAGGACAAACAGCAACCACAGAAATACACCGCGCATCTCTAACTGCGTAAGGCACCAGCATTTGCATCCACAGCGGTAGGCAGAATCTTAGTCTGCTGTCATGCAGGGGCAGAAGGTAAATTATGTCTATAAAACAGCCTCCATGAGGATGGTCTAGAGGCGTGGATTTCAGAAGACATCAAACCAATCAGTTTTTAACCAAAGCCATAAATGATTAAGACCAATGTGCTATCAACATAAAGCTGCAGGAGAAAAGGTGCTGAACTCTTAGAAACCCAGGAGCATAACAGTATCACCAGCACGAAGGGTACTTTCAATAGGGAAGGAGACCATAAAACTCACAGACAAAGAAATCACAAAAATGTGGGAGCTAGGCATGGAGTACACTGTGTGTGACAGACACCTGGTCTAAATCTTAAACAAGATGGGAAATACAATTTGCAGTGACTGGAAAACAAAGTGGAAAAAAAACCAAGACAGAATATGATCCCCCCTCGCTGGCCTGTTCAAACGATGCAACCCGGAGGCTGTGCTAACCTCTCCCCGTTGTGAATTCTCAACAGGCAAAGCAGACAAATCTTGAGCAAATGTGCTCAGTAGCAGTTTGTTTGCTCACTGGTGGCGTCTCCCTGCTACAGGGGGAAGTTGATTAAAAGACAGCATGGCTCTTCACCTCGCCTCTCCACACACGCTCTGAAAGCTACAGGATCTGGCACTACAGCAAGAGTAAATATTACATCTCATCCGAAGGCCATCTTTAAAGGAACACTCACTGTTCCTCCTCAAAGCGTGGCCAAAAAGGTTAAATATTCCAGATGATGTCTCCAGGTCCTATAGGACACCTGCTTACAAACAATCATATTTGCATATTAAAGAGGCATTAAAGCACCAATTTGAAACAATGCATCCTTAGCGGTACTAAAAGATACCCTTCCTAATCCAAAGCAGCACGGGATTTCAAATGCATGAAATTCACGGATCCTCAACATCAAATCTCAGAGTTGACAAAAGCTATTACAAACAAGTCGGCAATTAAAAACACCTAATGTCTTGGTTACCAGGTCAGCAGTGGTGCTTTCTGCAAAGCCTTCTGGGTGTTGATTTAATCTATCAAATATTAATAATGCTCCTCAATTGATAAAATATTTAGATTCATGCTTTATGTTCTCATAATCTGGAGGTTTATGTTCAAGTTTGCAGGCCAACAGGATACTAGATGGACTCCTATAAACCAGCTCGCAGCCTGACTGTTCATGTTTTCATCTCCCACACAGAGATGCTCTCTTCTTTACGCTGACAAAACCACATTTGACAGGGTGTAAATTTGCTACCTACCCCCTTGGACGTAAGAAATGCATCAAAAACTACGTTAATTTCTCAGCTCCCGAAAATGCAACTGACTTCAGCGCCCATCTCCTATTCAGTGCGGGTCCCGATGTCCCCCAAGCCTCCCGCCCGCCCTGTGGAGCCCAGACGCGGCTGGCGATGGCCGCGCAGGGCGTGCGGAGCTGCCAGGAGCCGCACAGCGCTGCCAGCCCCTGGCGCCTTCCCACAGGGGCCTTCCACACGCCGACAGCAACACTCACGGGGAATGAACTTCAGTCAAGGGCAGCATAAGAACGCGCCTTGGGTAACGCCCCAGGAACTGAGATAATCAAGAGAGGGTAAATTCAACTGCAGGGGAGAAATAGTAAAAAATATACACGGCTTTGCAGCCCAGCTGCTCACACCTGGGCTGAGCTAACGCAGCATCAGAAACTTCAGTCAGTCTGGAGGTCGGGCACGGCTTTGCAGTCGAAGGCCTTTGGGCGTTTGCATTCACTAGACACCGACGAACGTCACGTTTCAGTAACTGCCTCCCGATACTGCGACAGGCGTACTTTCAATTCCCAAATCAACAGCTGGATGAAGCATGTAATTTTGAAACCCATTAATCCTTTCTGAGTCTTCTACCACGTGCATGTTTAATTTCCCACTTCTGGAAACAATATTACGTTTTTTGAGAGAACCTGACTACAGCTTCTGAATGCTCTGGGTCAGCAGTACCAAACATCTCCCATTACCACTGAAGTTGGATAAAACATTTGGGTAATTTGCCTTCTGGCTTTGAGCCTCTGGGAGAAATTACCTATTAAAACTTCCTCTGAAACTGCAAGGACTGAGAGATGTGTGACTGGAGAGGAAGAAGGTGGCTGAGATTCTCAAGAATCCAGGAGCTCATGCTTAAAAAGGAAAGGGGGCAGGGGAAGGAGGCGGGGAAAAGGTATTTCACAGCACTTGGGCTGTATTAAAATGCATCAGCAGGTCACGGCCAATAGTCCTGGGGGGACCAGGACTCCCTTTGGCCAGCTAACGTGCTAAAATATATCTGTCCACATCTACTCTCGAGTGCTAAAATTAATTAAAAATCTGAAATAGCACTCTGAACAACCCACAGAATTTTTCTCTTGACCTAACCAAGGCCAAAGCACAGCGTATTTCAGTCTGGACGCCTGGACTGCAATTCCCTCTCCACGGAGGTGCCCGTGCCCTCGCGCCGTGTTCCCTTCGGCTCCCCAGGTGGCTCAAGCCATCAGACTCATCCTGGCTGCCCCCCGTTCCCAGAAGGACTAAGAACACGTTCCTCTTCTTTTTAGGAACGAGACAAGCACAAGCAGGCACATTTCTCTGCAGCATCACAAGGTGCCTGGACTTGGCTCAAACGCTTTGCCCCAAATCAGAGGTAACGGGCCTGCTGCGTAGTCTTTGGGCACCACTGTTATCTCCACTCACCCCAGTTTGCTCAGTTGCCCAGTTCTCTGCTGTTAGCTTTGAATGCTGTAGCCACGGCAAGCTGACAACCATCTCCTGGGTCATGTACTGGCCTAGCTGACCCAAGAAGCGATAATCGCTTTGGTTATTTTTATCCCTGTTTGCATAATTTTACATTTCCGTGTCACAAATGGGGTAAGTCACTTACCTGGCTTTATTTTGAGTTTATCCATGTCAGCCCGGTTACCGCGCTCCGTCCTCCCTCCCTCCCCAGCTGCGTCACCTGCAAATTTCCTCCCTCCCCCGCGTGCTGTCTCTGCAGGGTGATTAGCTGTACGCAAACAGAAGTGGACCTCAATTTTCTGCTCTACCAGTCCATCCCACTCACCGTCTCCCTGTCCTAAACTGACACTGCTCACCGCTGGCCTCAAGACCTCTCCCTTGAGAAGGAGATATGACACCAAAAAGGATGGATTTAATATTTAATAGCCCACCTCCATCCCCAAACCAGTCCCTTGTACGCACAAGTAGCTCAGCCCTACACCGTGTCGGCTCACCTTGCTCAGCAGCTGTCTGCAGTTTATGTCAGGCAGCGTGTTGGAACGGTGACTCCTCTGTGGAGCCAAACTATCTGAAACGTAAACTCGGGCAAAATGAGCTGGTACGGAGGCAGACGACAAGACAACAGCGGGGATCAGGCTGGGCATGAAGGAAACAGGAATCCCCTCGGAAGAACGTTTCCTACTTGAAAAGACGATACGCTGGATGTCCTCGATACTTTGTCTCTGCTAGAAACTTTTTATTAAAAGCAGGAAAGCCTTTCTATTTTAGACGCAGCAGTACCAGCATCAAGTGCTTTTATAAGTACAGTTTATTCTGGGTTTACACGCGTTTCACAGAGCTTGGCAGCCAAGCTAAGCCAGCAGGGCTACAGCAAACTCTTCCACTCCCTGTCCAATTTACTTCACCCCTTCAACCAGCCACCGGCCATCCCCGGCGGGATGTGCCTGCCCACGCACTGAGGATGGACCCACACGACTTCTCGCCGATCCACCTGAGACCCAGACAGCTAGGTGAGCCTTGCAGTGGTGACCTTTGGCTTCCACGACAGCCAAGGAGGGAGAAATCTCCAGCAAAAGGTGTCTTGAGGCACTTGAACAGAACCCTTGAACCTCTCTGTCCTGCATAAAACATAACCCTCCTTCACCTCCTTCTTTTCTGCGACCCAGTGACCCAAACCACAGGCACCGGCTGTGCCTCTGCTTCAAGCACTTTGCTAGGAAAAAGCAAGAGGAACCCAGTCTGCTGCCATGCCCCCCACAGCCCCGCTTCTGGAGCAGACAGGCCTCATAGGCAGCATTGCCCCAGCTTCACGAGGGGAAGAGACAGACCACCAAACGTCAGCCAAACTGATACAGAGCAAGGCCCCAGATCAGCGTTTCATCCGCAGCGCAGCAGCATCAGTCCCTAATCATCTCGCTATCAGCTGCTCTCGTGCACTTCTGGCAGTGGGATACCCCAAGGTGCCGGTACCTGACTCTGCTAGCGGCAGGGAACTGCTGAGGGATGCTAATGCCTCCGTCAGCTGGCACGGCTGCCTGCAAGGTGAGTGCCCATCCAGCTCTGTCTGCCAGCACAGCGCCCATCAGCTCCCTCTGCGGAAGAGCTGTTTGTTTGTTTTTCTTGTTGTTGCTGGGGTTTTTGCTGGTAATTGCATCTCTACCAGGACTTCTGCTGACACAGCTACGGTGGAGGGGAGAGCAATTTCTTTGCATTTGTAGACAGATAACTAAGTCGGCAAAACTTCTCAAATGTAGACCAAGCCTCTGCTTTGGAAAGCAAAAAACAAGCTACCCTGGTCTAAAATCACCACTGAACTAATACAGCTACGTCCACAGCAGGGACTTTCATCGGTATCAATATTTCAGCAAGGAAAAATGACAAATCGTCCTTTCCAGCCAGCATAATTATATTGGAAGAGCTCTTTTTAAAGTATAAACCAGGCCTTTGATTCTGCCTTGACTGACAAAATGGTCTTCGGATGCTTTCTTCAGTCACGTTGGCTCAGCCACATTAGCTTAACACAACTGAAGGGCACTTTAAAGGCTTTCTTATAACTTCGGAAGTCATATTTGCCCATTCTGCTACTATTTAAAGTTTGTCTATGTGGAAGAAAAGGATGAGCTCCCAAACAGCCTTTGTCAGCCCATAGCTTGCTCAGCACGCGAGAGTTCATGTTCAGAAAGTAAATGTTAGCATCCATTTCACATGGGGGAAAATTTTGTCACCAGCAGGGCAGTGTGAAACTTTAACAAGTCAATAAAGTAACCCTTGTGCAAAAGCCCCAAACAAAGTTACGGACTCTCTTTACTACGCGTTTAGTATCAGCGAGTGGAAAAACCACCTTTCTTTATACAAAGATGCAGCTAAAATGTTGCAAACTGTGTTAAGGCTGGTAGCCCAGAAGAAACCTAACACAACAACTGGAAACGCACATCTTTTTCCTGTGTTCACACCAGCGTGGTACCAACATACCTCACTGCACTAAGCAGGCTGAGGAAAGCAGCTGTCCTGCAGCCACCGAAACGCGCAGGCTTCCAAGCAGCTCGCAAAGGAGGGAAGATGACGGGGTTTAAAATGCACCAAGTTTTCCTGATGTAGCTTACTGAAAGAGACTCCATATCAAAAGCAACAGCCCTGGGAAAGCAAAGCCCTCTCCTCACTCGCGACACCAGCTGGCAGGAGTAAATGAGAGAGGAGGAAGGGCAGGGCAGGCCTGAAAGACGCACTGGATTTCGCATCACCTGCAAAACAGAAAGCGGGAAGCTGAAGAAATCATCTACATGCTCGCTGCTCATTAGGTCCTGGCTTTTCCTATTATCACTCCTGCACTCGTGGCCTATTACAGCAACCTCCTTCCAGCCAGGGACCCGTGAATAGGAAGCGCTTTGACACGAGCAAGTGTTGCCCCTTAATCCGGCAGGGAGTTCATTGAGCAGGCGGAGGGCTGCCCACAGAGCTCCCGGCACCAGCCGGCTGAGGGGATGAGAGCACGGATCAAAGCCAGGGCAAAGCCTGAGCACCGCGAGCCTGGTTTGTGAAACTGCTCAGCCTGTTGAGTCCTCGCCTTTAAAACGCGGGGAGCTGCTGGGTGCTGAACTCGGAGATCGCCTTCAGCTGAGGGTGCTGAGCAGCAGGGAAATCTGTCCTCTATGTGGCTTGCACGCTGCCTCTTCGCTTTAAAAGATCAAAGCTGCATCTCCAGAAAAAAGATGTTACGGATCAGAACAGATAGGAGGGGAAAAAAAAAAAAAAGATGAAAAATGCAGTGTGACTTCTGAAGAGAACCACCTCATTCAAAGCCACATGCGCACCCTGCTTCCTGCTTGGCATGCAGGCACCAGCCTTCCTGAGGTCAGCATGAGCCCCAGGGAAAACACCGTGGCTTGAAACCTCTCTTTTCAAGCTCACACCAGACGATCATTTTAGGAAATGCACAAACACAAGGTCAGCTGATTATTTCTCTTTTGACTAAACTGATGCAAACTGCAGTAGCAGCATCAAATTCAATGAACCTGCACTGTCATGAACTGGCTGAGGAAGACAAACTCAAGTCCTTAATCTTCAGCGCTGCATTCACAGTAGGCCTAAAATAAGTAAAAACATCAAAACAGACTGGGTATAAGAAACCTGCTAAAGAAAACCAACAGCAAAACCAGTCTTCTCTGCAGCCATGCGGTTACTGCACCTAACGACTGCAGCACGGCTACTTACCTGGCAGCTCAACCGTTTCCCAAAGCAGAGTTTACTTGGGGCAGCCTCCGAGCAAGGCAGCCAGAAGAGAATCTCCACTTAAGTGTAGAGCTCACAACTTATCAGGAACTTGGTGTTCAGAGCAATCCTCCCTCACCTGGGCAAGAGGCTATTCTATACTGGAAGTTTTGCCTTGAGTTAACCGACTGCCCTGTCAACTTTGCCTGTGGCAGCAGTGTGGGCACTCCCCGGAGACACACAGGCAGCACTCCTCCAACGCACCGCTCCCACCCAGCGCTGTGCTCAGAGCAAACATCTCCTCCCGGGAACACCTCTCCTGACCAAGGGAAACAATCCCTCCTTCCTACTCCACCCTGCACAGAGCGGAACACCGCGGTTACGGGATGTTTGTCCTTCCTCTCCCCCACAAGCACTGGGGAAGCCAAGAGCATCTCCTCCGGTCTCTCAATTCCAGCCTGGTTTATGCCAGCTTCCTCCCCTCTGGCCTCTGAGGGGTGCAAGCAAAGGCTGATCTGGCCTCAGATTTAACTGAGTCTATGGGCGACGGGAGGAATTAAACTCCAAAGGAGTCACCGTTGCCCCCCATAATCCACGGCAACATCTGTGGATATTAAGCCTGACTCCAAAAGCAATGTTTCTTAATGCTCTGCAGACAGCGCAGACCCAACCAGGACCCCTGGGAGAGGCTTCCCAAAATAAAAGGTGTGCAGCTGCAGTGTTAGGACTAACCTGTGTGTTGAGAGTTGATGAGTTATGAGCCAACTCCTGCCCCGGTTACGGCCATGCCATCCTCCTGAAAGCAATCTCACTGAGGTAGCTGAAGGCAAAACTGGACCATGAAGTCACAGAAGCATGAGGGCTGATTCCTGTGTCACACGGCAAGATTAACACCCACTCCTCTTCAAAAGTGCAAGGAAAGGGCAGCAGGATCAGGCCCTGAGACATGGTTGTGATGAACAGCAAGCATAACGACACCCTCGGACAAAACTCCCACCAAAGATGACAGGACTCTTGCCTGACTAATAAATTTGAGCTGTCCTCGCAGCGCTTCGCAAAGAACTGCTGTTGCCACCTGCATGGCCAGGCTACAAACTTCATCCCGCACGGGGGCAGAAGCTCCTTGCCACAGCGCAACCCTCTCAACACGGTACTGCAGAAAGCGAGCTGGGAACGACTGCAGCGTGGCCCGTCACACCTCACCGGCACGGTGCAGCCCAGCCGCCGGAGACGCCGACCGGCACCCACGCCGGGCGACAGCAGCGGGGCGGCCGCTCGCCCCCAGCTCTCGCTTCGCCGGTGCGTGAATCCACACCTGCACTATTATCTCCCCACTCTGTGTGAGTGCGAAGGCTCGGCAGCCAGCGTGCTGCAATCTGGTGTTCACCTGAGGGCAAACGCTGATGAAAAGAGTTTATGTGCTGCGACAAAACCAGGGGAAAAGTTTCGGTCCGGCATACAGGCACGCCGCAAGCGCAGTCGATACTTCAGCTCCGCGTGCCACTGGCATGATGTGTCGGGGTAGCCAAGCTGCCTGTCATACTCCTCAAAGACGTTTACAGATCTGCCTAATTACAGCTAATTGTCATTACACGTCAAACTCCATGTTCTTTGGGGATTTTGGATGCGACTCCGGTGTTTTCCCCAAACCCCGAGCCCAGTGCACGCCAAGCCCTGCACCGACGGTGGGAACGCAGCGTCGGCAGGGCCAGCATCTGTGCAGGCAGGATGGCGGGGGAGCTGCCCCGCAGCCCCCCATTCCTCTGACGACCTATGAGCAGGGCTGGCTGCCGGGGAGCCCCTCAGCTCCCTCAGCCCCCCATTCCTCTGATGACTCATGCCCGGGGCCGGCTCCCGGGGAGCCCCTCAGCCCCCCACTCCTCTGACAACTTGTGACCAGGGCTGGCTGCCAGGGAGCCCCCCAGCTCCTTCAGCCCCGCAGTCCCCTCAGCCCCCCATTCCTCCGACGACTCCGGAGCGCCCCGGAGCAGCCGGCGCAGGCCCGCCGAGGGGGAGCGCAGCCGCCGGCGG
>Ga0065711_1036451_pt1 | contig 20973 bp, 10 predicted proteins | sample Hoacrofraction12_FD_59098 | JGI IMG/M metagenome (GOLD analysis project Ga0065711, IMG submission 59098) | Hoatzin crop microbial communities from Cojedes, Venezuela - Epithelial fraction 12 v2 (version 2) | ecosystem: Host-associated > Birds > Digestive system > Esophagus > Crop | place...
CCCCCTTACTTTTGTCTGATAAGATAAGCACCAGTTATTTACTTCCTTTGTTAGCTCTTCGGCTCTTGATGCCTCAGTCCGTTTGTCTTTTGTCTTGCATTCGACAAGTCCAGCAAGGCCATCGATTACAGGCATCAGAAGATTATGCTGAGACCTTTACTTGGAAGACAGTAAAATAAGGCCCAGACTCCTTTTATTTTTATTTATGCAGTATGTAAAAGATATGCTTGGAAATATGCAGAATTTATAATAAAAAATACTTGCTTTAAATGGAAATAGTTCCATAGAGAATTGTGAGAGCATCCCTATACTTCCTTTTTTCCTTCCTAAATTGGCCAATAGCTATTTAAGCCCTTTGCTGGAGAAAAAATGTGATTTTAAGTACCCCCCACAGTATACCCCGCAGAGTTAGAGACCAAGACCAGATTTCTTCTTTGTCTGTAAGTGTTTTGGTCACTGAAATAACAAATAAAAAGGGACAAATCATCAAAACTTTCCAAAATAGATTTAGCCTTATAATCTTGAAGAAAAGCATGGTTTATTGCACCAATATCTCTTCTCAGTGTTTCTTCGTAGATGCCTGAAGTCAACTGCCTCATCGTGGTAGCTGTGGTGACCTAGTAGATGACACCCTATTCTCTTCACTGGTATGCATGAGAATCAGGAGTATCCCTTGAACGTTACAAATCCTACCACTAGCAAGGCCCTGCTACGAAACCACACCAAAAAACGAGGCCCCATGATACCTCTGTCTCCCACAAAGCCACCTGTGTAATCTTAAGTTCTAATTTACATGGACAGAAAGTTTAAATGTTCCTGTGAAACTGTGTTCAGATAGCTTGAGAAACAGATTGTTCATCAGTTTGGATAAACAGAGTTCTGCTAAACAGAATTAAGGAATTTCATATGCCTAGTTTTCCCTATGTTTCTTTGTTCTACACGGGAATAATACTATAGTTGCTCATTTCTGATTGAGCTGACAAGTGACACAACACTTTGTGTCAGTCAGTATATACTTTGTTTATTCTGTGTGAAGTTAAGTATTAGGCAAGATTTTTCTCTTACACTATGTAAGTTCAGAGTTACTTAAGCTTAACATAACAGCATCATTTTGCCACCAACTCTGTGCAGTCTTGCTTTGTTTCAATATTGAAGACACCTAATTTTCTTTTCTAGGCAGTAGTGTGCCTTTTGGTATTAACAAGGTTATAGTGTTTGGCATCTCTAATTGAGCTGCATCACTGCTAGTAACTGGATATCATTCACACGTTTCTGAGATATTATATTATTAGTAGGACCCATTAATTTAGTATGCCAATTTTTTTTATAATTAACTGAAGAAATTTATGGCATTAGAAAAACTATTACTGTAGCTGATATAAACACATTCGGTAATAATAGCAATGCCAAGTTTAAATGCTCCCAAGAAGAATTACTGATATTAATACCACAATGATCATTATTCATATTTGACAGCACTATATAAATTTGGCAATTATTAGTTTTATGCTCCAACTTTTAAGTCTACTTTAAATATCAACTTGCACACTATTAGTATCTTTTCAAAAGTGTTGCAGAAAACCACATAGAGGCTATAAAACTTTGTAGCACAAAATACAGAAGTTGCATGCTGCATAATAAAGAAAATCTCTGAAATTTCACCACAGAAGAGAAACCTGGACTTATCTTGCCTGTGCATGTTCTGACATTAACACGCACTTAAAGATAAGGTGGGGAATCGTGCTTGTGAAATAACTCATCCTATTAAACACTGAAAACAAGAAAAAAAGAGGAGATCTTGGTTTAAAAAGTGTGAAAAATAGCTCTTGCATTTGAACATATAGGTTGGATCTTTTTTATAATTTGCTCATTAGGCAAGGGTTTCTGTTTTATTTCAAAGCTATCAAGAAAGTGATCTTTCATTGTGCAGCTGCAAAAAAAGCAGACATTTCAGAAAAGGGAATTACTGCTTTGCCTATGTCTTATCTGTACTAAAAATATGTTTTCCCCACCTTAATCTCAATTTACTAATAACCTTAGGTTTGTTACATCACCTCAAGAATTTCAAGCTACTCTTTGTCATGAGTAGTACGTTTAATGGTATGATACAAGGATCACTATCTAGTTGATGATTTAAATTTTACAGTTCACAGTGATGATAACTGTCAAATGTTAATGTAAAATAATTAATAAATTAAATAAATGATTGATGACTAAATTATCCTGAATACTAGAAATACTGGAGCCAAGGGGAAAAATAAATCAGGATATAAATTAGCAATATTTCTGTTCTGTTGGTCTTCATAGATGTAAAAGCTCATGAAGTAGCAATACAAAGCTGAATGTGGATTTACTGCTGTTGTGAAATACATTTGGTTACTGGTATCTAGTTTGCAGGCAGATTGCAGAGTTTACACAGTTATACTCTTAATTTTGGCCTGAATTTCTCAAACGTATAAGTGCTGTAATCCTACTGATTTTGAAGGGATATGTTCATAATCAGTGGTTTTGAATGTCAGGTTATTTGAATCCAAAAGAAGCACAGTTAACACAGCCTACAGGAAAGGCTGAGTTTTCTGGTGACCAGGAATTTGGGTTTTTTAGTGTTATGAACTAAAACAGTGTTTGACATAGTTTTTAAACAGAATCTTTTGGGGAAAAGAAACAGGTGTAAGTATGCATGACTAAGATGGGAGAAATTTCCTGTGCAGTGAATCAGTACTAAATAGAAAGTATATGTCTAAGCTTTGAGAATGTATTTCTGTTCCTATAATTGCATGGATAAGACTAATTATGCCTGTTATATAGAGACAAATATGCTATCTATCTATATGCAACTTCAGTGCTTTAGCTTCTAGCTTGGAATTCTGTTCACACAAAAAGAGAAAAGTTATTTCAAAGGTTTTCCTAAAAATATGTCAACAATTAAATCATCTGTTCTCAAGGTTAAGTAATATCTCTTTCTCTCTCTGCTATGTGTAGAGACAGTGATGAAAAAAGGAATCTTCTAAGTGTTTCTAATACAGTCTAATTTGTCTGGATTATAAAGTGATACCCATGTGGAGTTCACTGCCTGAAAAAGGAATGTGGTTATTGGACACATAGTGACTGCGCTCAAGAGCAAAAAAACCCAACCCCATTGCCTGTTTTTCCACTACCTAACAGCAATAACAGCCATTTCGTAGAGGGAATCATCAAAGAACACAGCAAGACACAAAAATGGTAAAAAGAAGTTGTATGCGTGAAAGAGACTGGTGTGAAAATGCATGGAGTTGTTGTGAACTGGATAAATCATAGATTTAAATTATTTTCATTTTCCTCATTTATTCCATAGTTCTAGGAGATTATTACCAGTTGTCCAGCTGAAGAGGTCAAAATCAATATTTCAGTTGATCTCAGAAGGAAGTGTTTGTTTTGTTTTAGCCCTTGGCCATGCTGTCTTCTCTTGCCACATGAAAGGAAAGCTGATGAAGAGAAAATAACAGAAAATTCTTGTTTCACGAGATATTTCTCATCTGCCTTACCAAAGTGTCTATGGAGTTGGGACCTGGGACTTAGGAACTCAACTGAGGAATCAGATTTAACTCACTGGAGAGGGGTTTTTGTGAAGTGTCTCATTAAACTACAGTGAATCACAGAGGTGAGGGCATCTCTGTTCCTAGACCTGGGAATACCTGGACTGTAAAACTTCACAGACATGTGGCAAGAAATTAAAAAATGGAAAAGAACTGTGCTGCACCTCACTTAGACTTCAATTCAGATGGCTCATATGCTTAGTATCTCTGTAAGTACTTAGTTTTCTTACTCAGAACTGTGTTAAAGACTGTAACTGCTATTGGATGTCCCCAGTTGAAGTTTTAGTCTTTGAAGGCATTCAGAAACCAACTACACTCAGTTGCTCTTGGAGAACAGTCTCATGCTTTGTAGCCTCACACTCATGATGGAGCAGAGAACAGGTTTTAGTCTATATTTTTTGCCTTCTTTTCCATCTGTCTTCACTGTCTCACTTTACCTGAGAGGACTTCTCTGATGTAGTTTTCCAGCCTTTGCAGTGATTCAGCAGCTCACAGCAACCTGAAGGAAGTCTAAGGATGTGTCATGCATCATCTTCCAGGGTTGTCCCTTAAATAACAGCTTGAGGGTACACTTCTTCTATGGTCAGATCATCCTGTTGTGCCCCTATGCTGGTTGAGAGGCTGCTTTATATCTTTACCTCTGTTTAGATTTTTGCTATGTGGAAAAGGCAACAGGCAGAAAGAGAAAGTAATTTTATTCTCTGGAGTGCAATTAGTGAATAGACTGTGATCAAAGACCTTGCACAGCTGCACAAAAGGCTTAAGAAGAAATTTCATTTATGCATCCTCAATTCAATAACCGTACAGAGGGTATTATCAGTATTATGCTGTGGACAAGTGTCACACCATCTTGCTGTGTCCCTCAACATCTTCAAGACTAAGTCTGGTAGAAGAAAAATCCTGTGCCCTTTCTTCTGAAAGTTATTTAAAAGGGAAGATTCGTTTCCATTAAGATAGCAAAAATAGGAAGATGCACTCTAGAACCTCTGTGCACCTGTACACAAACTGATGTGAGATTTCACATTGCCTTTTCTCCAGATGTCTGATAGTAAGATCTTGTTTGCTTTGGTTTCTGAAACAAGAAATTTCACCAGAGGTTGAGAATTTCTGCTCTCCTACTCTGCTGTCCTACTGTTATTCCAGGGACTGAGCGTTGATGTAGTAAACTGTCCTCTGGTTCTTCAGCATCAAAGATCAACTGATCTACAATTAAAAATGCACACAGCATCATGACAGATAATGGCCAGGATTTAATTTAGTTCAGTATATCAATACTGAGATATTACATATTTTAATATTCATTTACAAGTAATACATAGTGCCACGCATAGAGATAACTTGCTAAGCAGGTTATTTCAAGCTCAAGTTACTTCTCATCTTTGGAGATGATGCTCATTGCTGCTATCTTTAAGCAAAGGCTAGTATCTGACATCACTTATCATACCTAAATAAACAAATCATAAAGCTAGTTTGAGGGAGAATATTAATATTAGAGTCATAGAAAAGTTGAATATATACTGAGGCAGTAATACGTTATTCTTATTTATACCACAACGCCAGTGGAGACAAGCAATTGCAAATATATCTGTATATGCAGAACAGTTACATATATTTTGTTGCTGCAATCACAGGATATTGATATATAATCACTGAAGAAGGTTCTGGCAGTGGAAATGAAGTTAATCAGTTAATTAGCATCAGCTTCACTTTGCCAGACTGGTACTGAATTATTTTTATAGTGAAATTATGAAAGTAGGGTCATAGAATCATAGAATTATTTAGGTTGGAAAAGACCCTTAAGTTCATCAAGTCTAACCGTAAACCCACCACTGCCAAATCCGCTACTAAACCATCTCTCTAAGCGCCGTCTACACGTCTTTTAAATACCTCCAGGGATGGTGACTCAACCACTTCCCCAGGCAGCGTGTTCCAGTGCTTGACAACCCTCTCAGTGAAGAAATTTTTCCTAATATCCAATCTAAACCTCCCCTGGCACAATTTGAGGCGGTTTCCTCTTGTCCTATCATTTGTTGCTTGGGAAAAGAGACCAACATCCGCCTTGCTACAGCCACCTTTCAGGTAGTTGTAGAGAGTCATTAAGCATGTAAGTCTACTTTCTTTCCTCAGCCAAGTACTTCTAACTTAGAATCCTAAACCTACGGTCTTGAAAACATATGCATAACACTGACTGCTTCAGAAAATCTCTATGGATGTTAGTGGGATATCCTTGTGAGTAAATGAGTAAACTTGCTTACTAGCCCTTTACAACTCAGTCTTAAAATTGCCTTCTATGGAGATAGAAGATTAAAGCTGGGTGAAATGACTTTAAAAAATACATTCCTTTTGGTCTCTGCATATCTCTAAGTAGTCTGTGTCCAAACTCTGAAATTTACGAAGTGCATTTTACATAAGCTTTTTAAGAAATTGTATGAGGGAGGAGAAATTCAGTTGCAGCATGAACACTAGGTAGTTGAGAAGTCTTTTAATACATGGGATAGTGAACACAATCCCATACCAGTTCGATTTCATAGGTCAAGGTAACTAGTAAGCTAGCTGCTAACAAATGATGGCTACCATTTCCTGGCTACATTTCATATAGAAGTAGAGTAATAATCTTTTAAAGATGCAGTCAGAGCAGTATTATGTTCATAGTTAGGCTTTGCATATCTATGCATAATCAAGCAAAATGGTAAGTTGGGTATAGTATCCGTAGTAGTATTTTTGGGAAAGTGCAAGAGACACAGTAACCAGCATTACAATCAGTTACGAATGTGTAAAACTAGACATTTAGTCGTTGGAGAAAAACATCCTGATTTCCCTTTGACACTGGATAAAATACATAAAAACTGCATCAAAAAAGAAAAGAAAAAATTGATGCCTTTGGCTATTACTCTACAAATAATAAAATGCTGAGGAGTAAAATAAGCTACACAGGGTATCAGGCAGCTACCATGAACATTCAGGTTTGAAATAGTAACATGTTTTTAATACTTTGCCATAAATTTCTTATACAAATACTGTTTTTCGTAACATAGCACAATCTTAAAGTTCCTTGCAATTTCATAGATGTTTAATGACATTATATAGCCTTACACTTCCCAAATATACTGAAAGAAGAATGAAGTTGAAGAGCTACATTGTCATCTGTGTGCTGTCCACATAACTGAATATAATGGACTATTTAAAAAGAATTATGAAAGTTGGGGAACTAATAGCATGACATTTGGAACATGTCCAATTAACTTATGTTTCCAGTCCTGTATCTTAATTTATTGCATAAAAATTGTGTCACACTTCACATACAAAGGATGTTCTGAAAATTTTAAAGTCGTATCTCTGAGAAAGCAGATCAATGTATCCACAAAGACTGAATGATCACACACAAGAATATTCATATAGTTAAAAATAAGATATCACCATTTAAACAGACACATTTTGTACTCCCAAATAAGTATTTTGCATGTAGTATAGGGATATTTATATTTTTATGTTCCTTACATACCAGTGATAAGATCACACTTTCAGTTTATATACACGTAGCTCTCCATTCTATGCATGCAGAGGTTCAAGAAACAGTTATCTCATTTTAACCAAAACAGCTGCAGGTCTCATGTATGCCTGAATGTAATCCAGCAACTGTGCACAAGTTTCTTTTGCTGAAGTCCCCTGAAAAGTCTGCTGCAGTACAGATTCTCAGAGCGGAACACAGTATCGGGTTCTTCACAGGCTGTCGTGTTGTTTGGTTTTTTTTTTCTTTTAAAAGAAGTTTCCAGAAGGTACTAACATACAAATTGTTAGAATATTTGCCCAAGATATATAACATCTTGAGCTCAGTTACAGTGAATGTGCTTTCTTACTTGATATTAATGTTGACTGTGCTTATGGTGAGCACAGTTGAGGAAAAAAAAGAAAAGAAAAAGAAGGAAAAGAAAAGCACTCAACTTCAAATTAAAGCTGCTCCAAACCTGAAAAAGAATAGCGATCTTAGAGTCTAAATAAATTTTAGTTTGAATGTTTTCTCTGTTCAGAATTCATTTGCTCTAAGCATGTAAAGCAAGCCACTCTAGTGCTCTGTACTACAGTTAGCTTCAAAAACCTGTATAAATGCTGAAAAGGATTTAGTTTGTCAGAACATACAAGAAAAAGATGACATCATGGCAACAAAATGTCAAAACACTATAAAACATTCAGATTTTCTAAAGTTTTTATCATAGCCTCAAAACATTAGTGATATGGAATTTATTACCAAAATTGTCATTATATTCCCCACCCCTAGTTCTTCTTGCTTCCATGGTTCCTTGTGGTGTATTCAGTCTTGAAAGCAAATAAAAAGCCAGAATAGGCTTGATGATTTTGTATCAGCAGCAAAGCTTATCGAATCTAGTATTTACTATAGTCAAAGGCATTCATGGGGTGCTTTTTTGCTTGTGGATAACTTTACTTCATGGAAAATGGCCTGAGAAAGAAAATGCTTCATTGTAAACATCTTATTACAAGAGGAAAGGAGGAACATATACATATGTATAAAGTTCTAAATATAATATAGAAACATCTTTCCCAGAGCCAGCAACATTGTCTAACAAGTCTATGTAACATCTCCTGTGATCATTTTGAGACATTTGGAAAAGCATGGTAACAGCAAATAGACTAAAAAAATGAAAAGGATCTGTATTCAGCCTTATTAGAAAGCAAGCACCATTTTCTGCTGACCAACATGGTAAAAAACTATTAGGTAGCAAACTTAGCACTTGGATATCACTAGTATCACTTGGAATTTCACTAGTAACAACAGAATTTTATTTGCTTATAACAGGGTTGATTTTGGCCCTCTGGTATGCAATACATGTAGATTAACTGCCAATGGAAAATTTACTCCTGCATGACACACAAAAATAAAGTGACTCTGGAGCTTACATTCAGCAAAAGAATTCATGGTGGATAGTGAAGCTCTTCAGCTTCTACAATGAATGAACAGAAGTTATGCTAAATCAACACATTCAGCACCCTCTTTATTCTGAAGAGATGAGTTATGAAGGATTATTGAATGGGATGGGGTTTTTTGCATTTACAGAAAAATGTTCGCTCAGTAAGAAGCAATCTAGCAGGAAGGCTGACACTGGATTCTACATGCAAAAGAGAGAACACGTCTTTCACATGGATGTAATGAACACCTTTGTTATTACAAACAACAGACATAATTGTTTTCCCACAATAATGGAAGACAGCAAATGTAGAACTGTAATAACAAAAATAAACTGAACTGTAGTTTTTGCTCTTCAGTACTATCCACTCCTCTTTCTCAGGGAGTCTTACAGTTTAATAATGATATTTGACTCACTATCTACTGTCTCAGTGAGCATTTGTATTCTATTAAATTTGGTTTTCCAGGTAATGTGTTATGCAACTTAGAATGCAGATTCCCTCCTTCACTTGCTTTTCATGCACCTTTGAGGTAGGAAATATATGCCCATAAACCTGGTGCCAACAGAACTGAGGAGGTCATACAGAACCTTTAGCCCCTCACATTAATTTACTGTTGGTTCATCAAAATGAACAATGAGAAAATGTATTATTCAATCAGGAAGTTATGTCTTTAGTGCCGAATGTATCACCTCAAATTTATTGTATGAATAGATTTAATAGTTACTCTTTGTATTCCCTTACTTTTATTTATTTTTCAAAGTTTATGTTCAACTAAGATTAAAATATGTAAGTTCATCTTATGAACTTCTTGAGATTCTGATAAAAACATGACAGATACAGAATTTTTTCATTTTGAAAATTATTGCTCAGTCTTACAGTGACGAAGACCGTATGCCTGTCTAAATACTGTTACATATTAATCTTGCCTTAACCTTACATTCCACTAAATCTTTGTTGCTGTCAACACCAAATTCACACCAATAGATCATCCTTTGGTCATTTTGTCAGTCAAATAGTGTTTTGTCTCTTACTCCCTTGTCAGCCTGAGAGTTAATTACACTATTCTAGTGTGCTGTTACATTTTCGGTATTAGTGTGTCATAAAAATTCAAAGGCAAAAGTAAAGCAGCAGTTTCTGTTCTGAAAAAAAGGAGAGACTTCACACATTTAACCATGCTCAAGTCAATTTGGTTTTATAGGAATCCTGACACGAGTAACACTGGCAAGCAATGCAGGTACTTGAACAAATACAGCTATGTGGTGGGTTGACCCTGGCTGGATGACAAGTGCCCACCAAAGCCGCTCAATCACTCCCCTCCTCAGCTGGACAGGAGAGTGAAAATACAGTGAAAGGCTCATGGGTTGAGATAAGGACAGAGAGAGATCACTCGACAATTACCATCACGGGCAAACCAGTCTTGAATCAAAGAAATTAATTTAATTTGTTGACAATCAGAAGTCAGAGTAGGATAATAAGGAATAAAACCAAATCTTAAAATATCTTCCCACCACCCCTCCCTTCTTCCTGGGCTCAACCTCACTCCCGATTTCTCTACCTCCTCTCTCTGACCAGTACAGGAGGACAAGGAATGGGGGTTGCGGTCAGTTTATCACATGTTCTCTCTGCTGCTCCTTCCTCCTCACACTTCCCCTGCTCCAGCATGAGGTCCCACCCACAGGAGACAGTCCTCCGTGAACTTCTCCAGCGTGGATCCTACCCACAGTCTGCAGTTCTTCACAAACTGCCCCAGCGTGGCTCCCTTCCACAGGGTGCAGTCCTTCAGGAGCAGACTGCTCCAGCATAGACCCCCCATGAGGTCACAAGTTCCTTCCAGCAAACCTGCTCCAGTGTGAGCTCCTCTCTCTCCACAGGTCCTGCCAGGAGCCTGCTCCAGCATGGGCTTCCCAAGGGGTCACAGCCTCCTTTGGGCACATCTCCCTGCTCCGGCGTGGGGTCTTCCCCAGGCTGCAGGTGGGTCTCTGCTCCACTATGGGCCTCCATGGGCTGCAGGGGCACAGCCTGCCTCACCATGGTTTGGTCCAGGGGAACCTCTGCTCCAGCACCTGGAGCAACTCCTCCCCCTCCTTCTTCACTGACCTTGAGGTCTGCAGAGTTGTTTCTGTCATGTATTCTCAGTCCTCTCTTGTGGCTGCTGTTGTGCAGCAGTTTTTTCCCCTTCTTTAATATGCTATCACAGAGATGCCCACCACTGTTTCTAATAGGCTAAAGATAAAATATCACATATAAGCCAGTGTATGTCCTGTTTTTTTTAACTGCAGATATCAGAAAACATTAAATAATCTTGAAAAAGTGTTTTCCCAGTAAAATCATCATATATAGACAAACTAAAAAGGCCCTGTTCAGTAGTATTTTGTAGTCAGCTTTGCCATTATCTTTTGACTGCAGTCCTAAATAAAAATTCTTTAAAAAAACCTAGAAATTTCAGTGTTATATTTTTTTTAAGGATTTCAGAGAAAGCAATAGTAATTAATTTTAAGAGCCAAAACAATTCTATACATATATAACACATTCTTGCTTTACACCCCATTCTAGCTTTAGACTCTAATGAGTCTGACCTTCATACTTACATTCTTTCCTTTCAGTAAAGTCTAGCAAAAGTGAACATAAATCACTAATGGGTTTCTTGTGCTGACCTACCCACTTAAATTCTGATGTTGTGAGATTCTTAAAGGCAATAATCTCTTTGTTAGAGCAGACACACAAAAAATATTTTCAGTCCTCAGTCTCCCTAAAGGAAGAGTTTGTAAGATATCTCATGCTACTGTGTCTGAACACTGGAAAACTTCCCCTATGCACTACTCTTGTTATAGTAAAACAATTCAGATGAGCACCACAGACTGCAAACTGCAGAGACCTCCAGAAGTAAGTTATGAAGGAGCAGGAAAGGAGAAGAGTTGTGTGCCCTAGGTGGAAGGAGTTAGATGTGATGGCATGCAGCTGGGGTGAGGCCACCGGCAGGCACAGCTGCAGGAGCCACTGCATCGTCACAGGGACTGGAGAACAGTGCTGGGGTGGTAGAACTTTAAAGGAAAAAGTGTAGTATGAAAGGGAAAAATAAAGCATTAACCAATGTTTGTCAAATGACTCACTTGTCATTGTCATTGCTAGTGTGACATAGTAGCAGGTATCTCCTAGTCTTGTATTATTCTAAATCCTAGCTGTCCTGGAAAGAAGATAGGAAATGGGGTGACACTCTGCACTGGTGCTAGTGACTACAACTAAGCCCTCCTGCTCTGGGAACCAGGCAGCAGAATTAGCTTGCTTAGAAATCCTCTCCAGTTCAGCCTGCTTCTAGACAGAGACATATATAAAAGGTAAGTGTCATTAGAGTGATGGGGTAGTTATTACTTAGAAGTCCTTTTCTGAAGTTTCATAAGAGTGTGTGTACTCCTCTGTTTCTGGTTGTGGTAATTTTCTTTTTTGCTCTCCTTGGTCTGGCCTTTAAAAGTGGTATTTTCATTAAGCACTGAGTGATGACCATTTTATTTTTAGGAGCTGTTGGTTGCATTGGGTTTTCTTCCATTCTTGCAAGCTGAGACCCTGCTAAGTTACTGAGAAGGTACTGCTTTGTGAGGAGATTGGAGAGAGATGTTAAGGTTAGTGACTTTGATCAATATCTGTTTTTTGCCTACATTTTACTTTGTTTTTCAGGCCTTGCCTGTATAATTCTGGGAGTTTCAGACTGCACAATGACGGAAGTTTGTTTCTTAAGTAATGTCATAACTGATATTGTTTTAAAATATGCTAATGTAATTTAGAAAACCTGTGAGTACTACATAAAGTATCCATTATATCAAACTTTAAAAACTTGTCTATCTGTTATGTGTACAAAAAGACAAAAAAAATTACTGCAAGTTTCAGCTTCATTTTTTTAATGCTCATTCCTTTACACCTGGTAAACTTCTGAAACTCTAATCTACTGAATTAATGTTCTGACAGCAAGCTGTAGAGAGCTGTGCTGCTGATCTTAATAGGGTGATGACACCCTTATTTGTGCTTCTAGTTGTCTCATCCTAGGAAAGAGAAATAGGATATGTTGGCCCACAGCTTTTCAGACGTTTTCCCAAGTTTCTGATGAGTGCAGAAGTACACAATATATTGAAGTATTTAAGTAGTTGAAGATAAATAAGTACATCCAATTTGCAACCCTATTGTGAGAGAGAACCTTATCTTTTCCTGCTATTTTTTTTCTGTAAGGCTTTCGTTCTCTCTCTTTTTTAAGCTCTCTGAAGTCATTGTATTTGTCTTCAAAGACTGTGATTATGACTTCTTCCAAGGAAAAGGTTCAAGGAGAGCAAAAATTTTTTAATCTTCGCAGATGCACAGCTGCTGGTCACTAGTGGGCTTGTAGTGTTGATACTGTTATTTTGTACTTGTCATGAAAGCTTAGTTTAGAATCTACAACTTCCTGGTTGAACAACTAATTTAGAAGTAATGACATACTGCTGCAGTACAACACAGAGTTTTAGACTGTATAAAATTTAATGTGTATAATACTATGTCACAGTTCTAGACTGCTGCTTCTGTGTTGGTGTGTTTGTGATATGATAAATTGTGATATTGGAGCCATTATTCAGGTGAAATAAATAAGATGGGAATCTTTTTTGCAGATAGTGACTTAATACTGCTGCTACATGTTAAATTAACCATTTGCTAACTTGCCCCAGGGTGTCTGCTTCAGGTTTTTAAGTGACAAAAAGAAAGTGGAGATTATCTTAACCTGTGTTTTCATGGCCATGTACATGACTTAATCAGCTGAGTCAAAATGTAGAAAAAGGAGTTAAACATGTCACTACCATATTTTGGAGTTTTTGGCCTACTTCACATAACATCTGGTAGTGACATGCTCTAACTCCTTGATGCTACATTTTTATCTCAGATGAGTAAGTCATGTATATGGCTATGAAAACATGTGAGAAGGAACAGGGTTTTTTTAGGCTGCTCTGGACATAGGTTAAGCAAACACAGCAAGAGATTTCCCTGAAATAGTTTAAAAAAACCCCAAACTTATTAGTCTACCTTCTCAGCCCAATGAGAGAAGCCTAAACAATTATTGTCCTTTCAGTTTATAATAATTAGTATATGGGAACTATACAGCAGTTAGTTGTTTGAAATTTACATTATTTGTGTAAGACAAGGCGTAATAGAAATGTAGTGTTTCTTTGAAATAACCCAGCACCAATATCTGGACAAAAGAGGCACAGCAAATTTTCAAAACTTCTGGCTTTGGTAAAGCCATGTTGTTCTAGTGTGGTAGAATGGATCTGATCCCACAGGCATGGAGACACTAGTGATAACAGGCATGATTTGGCCAAATATGCTTTGGTTTTCTGGTGTCATAGCTCATGAAGTTAGTCACTGGCTTCTTGTTGACACTGGCTGTATATGAAGGTGCGTGTTTCTGCAGTAATTTTTTCCTGATCAGGTAGGTCATTACTTTCTGGAGACAGAAACTGTGAACTTGTAATAGCCACCTAGAGAAACGCTGCCAAGGGGGGTGATTCTCTGTTGGTGGTTTCAAATTTTCCATTCTATCTACTTCTTTCTCTTCTTTCACGGGCTTTCCTTGTCTTTTCTACACTGAACTATATATGATTTTCTGTATTTTCTGGGTAATATAAAGTATGCAGGTGTATGAGGAAATTAATTAATACTGAGTGTGTGAGAATTTTAATTTCATTCTTGAGTACCTCGTTTTCACATGAACCTAAAAGCTTATTTGCTGTCAGAATTAAAAGATGAAGTTAAACATCCTGGATGATGAATTTTCTGTGTCTCGGAGTTAAATGATGTACAAACATTTCTCTAGACATCTAGGTTTCCCCAAGACAGAGTTAAAGTATCAAATAGTATGTAACTTAACCTTCTCGCAGTAATAAATTCAATGACCAGCCTCAACAATTCAGGGATTATTTGAGGAACACTGTGATGTGCATTAAGACTGAGTCCTCTACATAGCTCTTTGTAGTAGACTGCAGGTCTCATACGGAGAACTGTTTATATCTTATGGATGCCATCTAAGGCAGAAGGTGATAATGGACCCCAAGAACTGGCCTGCACAGCCACTGCCTCATATGTGGTCTGGCCTTCAAATCTAAGGAGTTTCAAGTCCTACTGTTGAACAAGGGATGATATCTTTGTAATTTTCTGACCCTTGAGTAGTTTGCGTCCTAAACTATCATTTCATGTAACTTTGGCATGGGAAAATGTCTTTTTTAATGCAGAAAAGTTAAGACACATGAATCCTGTAATATGATCATGAGATGACAGCAGTATTCCACACTGAGTAGTACATGAATTCTCGGAGAGATGCCCTTGTATTATTTAAGGCACAATTCCATTTCTTAACTATAATGCTGAACAGCTGTGAGACACACTTGTTTGTCTGCCAGTTTCTGTGGAGAAGTTTTGCCTCACGAAGAAATGCAGGGTTCAGCCTACAATTGCTGCCAAAGTAGAGTGTAGAATACAAAGAACAGATGTAAAATTCCAATCTTGGTGGTCTTGTACAATCTTCTCAGATTTTGTAAAACTCAAGGAAAAATTTATTAATAAGTGTATCGAATTTTTCTACTGCCTCTTGTTTTGGTACGGATATTTTGCATGTAAAATTGTTAAATCTAAGTGATGTCATTTTAAAAGCTGGGCAACAAAGAAAGGTTCGTGTGCTCCAGTTTGGAAGTCTACTTCTTCACTTCATATCTTTTTTTCCCCTTTTTGAATCAGAAACTGTATTATGTTCTGATAGTGAATGTGTTTATTTAAAAAAAAATTCAGTATTAACTCATATTAAATGGTAACAATTAAAACAAACTCTGAGCAATTTCATTAGCTGAATCAGCATAAGAACCATAAGCACTCTTTCAGGTTCACAAATCCTTTAGGATTAAAAAAAAAATCCACTCCTCCAATGTCAGATGATACTGGTGTCCTTTTTGATTCATTGTTATCTCAGGCAAGTCTTTCAAAGCCTTGCTGAGATAGACACCATAAGGGATCTCACTTCAAGTTAAAAATAAAATATTAATTTCTGGGCTGAAAGCTTTATAAATTTCCTTGTGAACGCAAAACATTTCTACTAAACCTGGAATGTATTTTCTAAAAGAAAGCATATGGCAAATCACTGGAGTGGCTCTCACTGTTGGAAGTATTACAGTTTATGCACTGCTTAAAAGACATTGCAAAACTCACTTTATTGAATGTAAGTTACAGTTCTTTCTGTAGTTGCAAGAAAACGTCAATAATTATATCTCACATGACTTCAGTTTTCTTTCCCTGGACAATGATATCTGGGATTTTTGTCTGGAATATTTACAAGAGACTTCCTTTACAGGATTTCTCATTATCCTTGTATATGAAAGTAAGTAGTTATATAAATCTGCAGACCAGAGCTCAAGCAGACTGCTTGGAAAATACGCTGACTCAATTTCTTTTAAATTCTTGATTTGTCTTTTTATGTGGCTGGAAAAATAATTTGGATGCAAAATCTGCTTCCCTTGATGGATATATTTTTTGCTTGGTTTTCAAGTGAAATGGGTGAAGTAGGAAGGCAGAAAGTGACTGTTTTGAGCTCTTGCAAGTCAGTAACTCATTGCAGATTGGCATTGTGATTTTTTTTTCTTAAGCATTAGAAAAATGCGATTTTCTGGAAGACATGCTTTTGCCTAAAAGTATGGATTGGATATGAGAATCATCTGGAAAAACTCTGTAGTCTATATCCTGTCTAGCAGAACAGCTACTTAGGCCCTTTCTGCCATCAAAGTCTGAGTTGTGTTGCTGTGAAGAGGATTAAGTCTTTAAATGGGGGAAATAAAATCTCAGAAGAAGAAATATTGATATATCAATTAAACTTCTAGGTATTTCTTCAGAAGTTCTATATAGTAGAGCATAATGAATGCCATTAGCCATGGTATGTAACTGCAGATGGAAATAGTTCTGCAGTAGCGCAGTAATAGAGAAGTAATAGGAATTAATATAGACGAGGAAATGAGATTAGTCCTCCTAGAAGAGTAAGGAAAAAACTGATCTATTCAAAGCTATGAAGGGAATATGGAAAAAGTACTGTGTTTTATCTGCTGTGGTACTCCTGGAGAAATAGAAAAGTCTCTCAAAAGAAGTGTATTTTTGACATAGCTCATTAGACCTCTGACTCACAGAATCGAGGCACCTCCATTCTTGTGTATCTCAGCAAATATCTATTTATGTATGCAGGCTGGAAGCTATGAAACAGTTGGATGAAATGCACCAGTTAATATCAGTAAGTGGCAATGAAAGAGCTACCCAAGAACTCTTAACAAAAAGTGTATCTTCTAGCTAAATTAAGCTCTGGATCTAAATTTGGAGAATAGCTTGTTTCAATGGAGAAATGAGCATTCAGTGCCAAATTCCCCTGAACCTCAGGGAAGGTCAGATCTTTCTCTCCTGTAAGTCATGCAGTTATAAAATTTTATGAGTAATAGTATAAAAAGGATGAATAGTATAAGAGTATGGAGCTTGCAAGAATGATAAAAGATATTATTCTTGTCTCTTAGAGTCTGCAATCCAAAGTAAGCTGACACGACTCATTGATAAAGAAGGGAAAAACACTCTAGACTCATGAATTTAGTGAGTGGTTCAGATAAGAAGCGGAGCCCTGGGTATTTTGACAGAATGACTTCCATGTACTTCCTTTTTAATCTACTGCTTATGCTGCAGAGATATTGGATTATCATGATGTAGATGCCACCATAATCTTAGAAGGACCCACCTCTGCTAGTAAAGTGTTAGCTTAAAGTGCTAGTAAATTGTTAGCTTAGAGTGGAAAGACTTAAAAATCTTTAGCCGCTATTCCTTCAGCTACTTCTTTCACTCTGACACACTTCTAAGCTAAAGGTCCGTATTACTGAATAAATTTAATGTCTGTTGTACTGCTGAAATTACAAAGCTTTCTATAACATCTCCTTTAATGACTGATCTTACTCTTTCACACCAGCAGTATGGTACACTTGAAAGAAGAATTGCAACTGTGCATCCTTGTAATGGTCCTCCAGCAAGCTATGGACGGGTTAGCTAGTTGCCACCTTACTTTCCTGGGTTTTAGCAAGGCAGATCCTGTGCATTCCATGAATTTTCCTCCCAGTGTTCCAGGTGGCAAATAAAAAAGCTCCAGTGGCCTGTATTTCTGAGTTTTGGAGGACAAGAATTCCTCTTTTGATATTCCTACTCTTGACCTTTGAACTAAGAATGTTTCTTCTCTCCCTCTTGTTTGTTTGTTTGTTTGTTTTGGGTTTTTTGTGGGGGCAAGCGGTGATCTTTTGGGGAAGGAAAAAAGTGAGGGACAGAAGTATTGGGGAAAAAGAAGATTGTTGGCTTACCACAGGGGAGAAGTGAAGTGGTCTGGAAACAGTTACAAGTATAACATCTGTACTTCAGCTTATTAGAAAAATGGACCTCTTTGTAAAAAATTCCACATGGGAGAAAAAAAAAAGTGAATCAGACTTCCTGTGTATCTTTGCTACTCAGTTCTAACTGTCTAGCATTAATTTTGATTTAGAATATTTCTAATGTTTGGAGGGGTAATTATAAGATGGGCTTGAAGTTAAAATCTTAGGTGGAATATTTTCAGTGCTAAAATCAATAAATGACCATTTGCAGTTCTCGCATTCTTTTCAGAACAGTAGCAGATTATTGAGGTAGTTCTCTATTGAAAGTATGTAAAATGTCAGTGAATAAGGGTAGGTATTACTGTGCAGGGAAGGCAGACTAATGGAAGACTGACAAAGCAGGTGTCAGGAAGAACAGGTTGGTTGCTCTCTCTTCATTCCCATGCCCCAGTATGTGATAGTGCTGACTGTCTCGCTAAATCAAAGATGTCCACAGATTAAGTGGCATGCATTTCCCTAGAATACTTAAAAGCTCAAATGAGTAACAAAAGCGACGTGGTTACACTAAAGATGACAAGAATTATAGCCCTGTACAGCCAGACAAATTAGTGAAATATTTTTTAGTGAAAAGTATAAGTAGTAGTAGTTGATCTATGCTTAAAGAACTACAGTTGTGTAGTGGAAATATTTGTGAAGCACTCTATTTTTATATATTTTCTGCTTACAAAATTTGACATCTATGTAACTTTTTTCCCTCATGTATGTCCTTGTGTTTTGTACTTCTAGGGAATCTGTGTAAAAAGAAAACTTGCATTTCTGAAGCAATGTCTTCCTTTTTCCTTTGAAATCCTTATTCTTTTGTTACCGAGTTATCTGAAGTGATTAAAAAATTATTTCAGATAGAGACATAACAGCCCAATGACTCAATGGTATCCCTTTCTTTTAATTCATTGAGTCAGACTCTTCATCATGCAGAACAGCATCTCGATTATTTCTGAAAGAAATAATCGTTTGTAGGCCACTGTTTAGAGCATAGCTTAAAATATTTTGGTTAATGTGTGCAGATACCACACAAAGTCTTACACAGACAAGACATACTGCTTTAATTTTGTACTCATATTCTTGTGTTACAGACTACTAAGGAGCTTATATTTTTCTTTTCTTTTAATTTAATTTTATATTAGAAGGTTTTAAAGGTTTTTTGAAATGGTGGCTGTGGCAGCACACCACAATAAGTCATGGCAGTCACAAAGCAAGCAAAAGCAAAGCAGAGGCAGTTTATTGGTTAATCATAACATTTGTATAATCCCTTGACCCCCACCCCCAGAGTCTCATTGGTGAGGGTCTTTTGGCATTTAGCTCCTTTGTTCTTCTGATTGGTCATCATGTGTCCATTCACACGGCCTTCACGATTATCAGAGTTGGATTTTCTCATGCTGTTTCTTCATTCTTTTCCTCCTGTTTTTCAACCACAGGTGCACAAAATAATTAGCTCATAGATATGGCTCTATTCCATCAAGATCGTCAAGGCCGCCCGTGGCCCAGCCGATTCCCACAGTGGCAAGGGTCTAAGCTTCTCCTTGCTCTTTCATAAATATGAACTCTAATGAATAAAATATGCTTAGTAATCCTCCAATAGTTGGTTCTCTTACGTAATTTAGTTGCCAAATTGACTCTTGACTTTTGAAGTGTCTATTGACTCTTCAAACAGTAATGCTTGTGTTTAGTTGCAAACATAGTGAAGCTAAAATAATCCTGGAAGCAATTACATTCTTTTACTTTACCAAACTATTTCATTGCTTAGGTGCTTTAGTCTCATTGGTTTCAGTTTTAGGAAGTTTATGTTTGTCAGTGCTTTGATTAACAGTAGTATCTCATATCTGAGTTTTCTTCAGCATTAGACTGGACAAATACTTTCTGATGAATTTTACAGTCAGCATGAAAGTGTGTTGGTTTGGGTTTTTTTATTTTTTCCATGTGCGTGATCCAACAGACGGAAATTGGATAACTTTGACATCTGTCCATCTGATGGGTATCAGGCAGTACCATTGGCTGACGTTATCAGTCTGTCTTGTTAATGTCTGGAGCATATTATGGTTTGTACTGTCCATTCACAGAAAATAAGCCATATATTTTTGGTCTGAAAAACATGGTTTGGAAGAAGCGATACAAATAGGAAATGAAATAGGGAAAAATATGTTCCATGAGAGAAGTTGGTGACTTATTCACTCTGGCAGCAATCTTGAAATAAACTCATCAGCTGGTGAGACCTATTGCTGGTAAAAGGATGGACTTGTAATCTTTTAAAATTCTATACATCACAGAAACTTCTATAAACAGATCAGAATTTGTAAATGGGCTGTAGTTATTAGGATGCTTTTAGATGCCACTGACTAAAGATTAATTTTACATGAGACATGTAATGAAAATGCCACTCTCCTGTTACTTGAAGATCGAGGTAGCCTTAATTAAATACATGCATTCAGTGCCTTTAGCTTTCCAATGTCATCTTTCATTTAGGACTGGCATTTAAGGAGTAGAACATGCTTTCAAACTTCAAGTGAATGTGCTTTCATTTTTTAAAAGAATGCTTTTCTTTCCTGAGCTTTACTAGAGCTGTTTAGCAACTTCCGTCTCAAAGAGCTGAGGATTGTGAGGCCATTAGTACAAGCCAGCCCATTTTAACCCCTTGTCAGAATGTGCAAAGAGTAATTAAGCACAGAGGAAGAAGTTAAGGTAATTGTCTTTCTTTTCAGTTCAAGAAAGATGAAGAGCTACTGGAGAGAGTCCAGCGGAGGGCTACAAGGATGATGAGGGGACTGGAACATCTCCCCTACGAGGAGAGGCTGAGGGAGCTGGGCTTGTTCAGCCTGAAGAAAAGGCTGCGAGGGGACCTAATAAATGCTTATAAATATCTCAAGGGTGGGTGTCAGGAGGATGGGGCCAAGCTTTTTTCAGTGGTGCCCAGCGACAGGACAAGGAGCAATGGGCACAAACTGAGGCACAGGAAGTTCCGTCTGAACATGAGGAAGAACTTCTTCCCTCTGAGGGTGACGGAGCACTGGAACAGGCTGCCCAGGGAGGTTGTGGAG
>Ga0065711_1036452_pt1 | contig 20971 bp, 18 predicted proteins | sample Hoacrofraction12_FD_59098 | JGI IMG/M metagenome (GOLD analysis project Ga0065711, IMG submission 59098) | Hoatzin crop microbial communities from Cojedes, Venezuela - Epithelial fraction 12 v2 (version 2) | ecosystem: Host-associated > Birds > Digestive system > Esophagus > Crop | place...
CTCCTTCTCTGGAGATATTCAAGACCCGCCTGGACAAGGTCCTGTGCAGCCTACTGTAGGAGACCCTGCTTCGGCAGGGGGGGTTGGACTAGATGACCCACAGAGGTCCCTTCCAACCCCTACCATTCTGTGATTCTGTGATTTTGCTGGCTTCATAAATTCTAATTTGTATCGTTAACACAAGTTACAGCTTTACAAACCAAAGTGTGTGTGCATGAAAATTCCCAGTGAAAATGATTAACTCATGTAAAACTGTTGTTTTATGAAGGAAATAGAAAATTGGTTGATAATGCTAATGGAAAACTGCCCAAAAATGAGGAAAATATCCATGAAAACGCAAGGTTCTCTAATACTGTGTTCATGTAGAGATAAAACTGGATGTTGCGGTAGCAAAGAGTTACCATGTGAATACCAAAGTGTGCGAAAAACGCTCAGAATATGGAAAGGCAGTTTCTGAAGAACTGCATGCAAGTCTTAATACTTACAAAAACAAGCACATGCTGAAGAGTTGTAACCATCCTGTGCAATTACGTGTGAGTAATACGCTTTGTTGTTTTTTGTGCTGCTCTTCTGACTGCTGAAACCTCAGGTGTGAAACTCAAGAGTCGGAGAGTAGTCATCATAAATAACTTCTTAAAATTGATGTGATTAATACATTACTAACTGCACAGGTCTTCTACTTTGCTGACTGTACAGTATCCAAACATGTGGTTATTCCGTTTGTCATCACAGTCATTTTATTCCGTGCTGTATGTCATCCAGCTGTGTCATATCGTAGTTGCTAAGCATGTTATTGAACAAGGCTTTTTTTAGAGAGGAAGCTGTAAGATTGTTGAATATGAAATGGTAATATTCGTGCGCTTAGACTGTAAGAATACCATCAATTCAAATCGTCAAAGCTATTTTCATTGTTGCAATGGTTGATTTTTTTTTTTATGTTTAGTTTCAGTGATATTAAGTCATTACAGTGACAGTCTAATTTAATCTCACTTTTTAAACTAAGGAAATTAATAAAGTGTGTACAAAATAGATTTCATGTATTGAAAGCACATTGCAAATATAGCCGTGATCCTGTATTTCCATCATTACTCTTGTATCTAACCCCTAAAAGTTTTTTTTGTGTTAGTTTAATACATATTGCTAGACAAAACATGAGTAAATTATGGTGATTCCTGGAGAGAGCAGAGTTAATCTAACCCAGCTTTAATTGTGTATAATTTAAATATTTATGTCATTAAGTTACAAAGTTGCATATTCTTATTGCTGCACACATGCTTTTCTAAGTAGGAGTCTCAGAGGACTCAGCATTTCATAATTCATTCTGCACAGCTTGTGTGGCTAGCTACATTTACCTGCATTTCACTTGCTTTTAAAGTTCAATGAATTAAAATATTCTGCAGTAGTTTTATTCTGTGTTAACACCAAGTTTCATTTTTTGCAGTATGTTTAAATCTGCAAATTTATATATTGTTGCATATTTAAAAATGCTGATTCAGAAGGCTAGTTATAGATTCATTTCTCTATAAAATGTTTAGTAGTATAGCACAGGGAACAGCTGTTCTGTTGGTGAACAAATGAAATTATTTTTTTTATTGTCTGCAAGGTTAGCGTACACAGAAGGGCTCAGGTGTAGGGCAGGATTTTTGTTTTCATATAGTCTTTTCACATATTCTGCTGTAATTTGAATTTAATTCAGGTAATTCTGTCCTATTTTCTTTCTCTCTTTGAAGCTATACTTACTTGGCTAATTTAAGGACTGCAGTTTGAGGAATGCCCAGTTTTGAGCAGCACAGATGGGTTTATTTCTGTGTAAATATGGCTGTTCATTGAGGTTAATTATCCATAAGGTCCTGACTTATGAGGCTACTAGAATAGCTGTTAACTATGAATAATTTAATACAGCATCATATTGCATGCCACTTAAGAAGGCCTCTGCCTGTGAATCCTTATATCTTGTTGAAATCCACTCAGTAGTATGAAGGTTACTGCTTGCAATGTTATTTTATTGTACTCTTTTCAGTTTTAAGATTTGTCAGTAGGCAAAGGTGATGTCCCCACTGACTGGAGAAGGGGCAACATCACCCCCATTTTTAAAAAGTGAAAAAAGGTAGGCTCGGGGAACTATATGCCAGTCAGTCTCACCTCTGTGCATGGCAAGATGATGGAGCACGTCCTCCTTGAAACCATGCTAAGGCACATAGATAACAAGGAGGTGACTGGGGACAGCCAACATGATTTCACCAAGGGCAAATCGTACCTGACCAACTTGGTATTCTATGATGGGGTTACAGCATTGGTGGACAAAGGGAGGGCAACTGACATCGTCTACCTGGAATTGTGCAAGGTATTTGACACTGTCCCTCATAATGTCCTTGTCTCTAAATTGGAAGGACATGGATTTGACAGATGGACCACTCGCTGGATAAGGAACTGGCTCAATGGATGCACTCAAAGAGTTGCAGTCAATGGCTCGATGTCCAGGTGGAGACCAGTGACAAGTGGTGTGCCTTAGGGGTCGGTACTGGGGCCGGTGCTGTTTAATATCTTTGTTGGTGATATGGACAGTGGGACTGAGTGCACCCTCAGCAAGTTTGCTGACGACACCAAGCTTTGTGGTGTGGTTGACACGCTGGAGGGAAGGGATGGCATCCAGAGGGACCCTGACAGGATGGAGAGGTGGGCCTGTGTGAACCGCATGAAGTTCAACAAGGACAAATGCAAGGTCCTGCACCTGGGTCAGGGCAATCCCAAACACAAGTACAGGCTGGGCAGAGAGTGGCTTGAGAGAAGCCCTGAGGAGAGGACTTGGGGGTGCTGGTGGACGAGAAGCTCAACATGAGCCGGCAATGTGCACTTGCAGCCCAGAAAGCCAACTGTATCCTGGGCTGCATCAAGAGAAGTGTGGCCAGCAGCTCAAGGGAGGTGATTCTGCCCCTTTACTCCACTTCCGTGAGACCCCACCTGGAGTCCTGTGTCCAGCTGTGGAGCCCCCAACATAGGAAGGACATGGATGTGTTGGAGCAGGTCCAGAGGAGGGCCACAAAGATGATCAGAGGGCTGGAGTACCTCTCCTACGAGGGCAGGCTGAGGGAGTTGGGGCTGTTCAGCCTGCAGAAGAGAAGGCTCCAGGGTGACCTTGGAGCAGCCTTCCAGTACCTGAAGGGGGCCTGTAGGACGGATGGAGAGGGACTTTTCACAAGGGTGTGTAGTGATAGGACAAGGGGGAATGGCTGTAAACTGAAAGAGGGCAGATTTAGATTAGATATTAGGAAGAAATTATTTACCACGAGGGTGGTGAAACACTGGAACAGGTTGCCTGGAGAAGCTGTGGCTGTCCCCTCCCTGGAAGTGTTCAAGGCCAGGCTGGATGGAGCTCTGAGCAACCTGGTCTAGTGGAAGATGTGCCTGCTCATGGTAGAGGGGCTGGAACCAGGTGATCTTTAAGGTCCCTTCCAACCCAAACCGTTCTAGGATTCTGTGATTCTGTGATGTGAATATTTTATGGTGATAAGTGATAAAAATACCTTTGCAAGAGTAGGTATATTTTGTTTTTGAGAAGTTGAGTTATTGAACCAGTCTTCAGTGTTAAATTGTCTTTTAAATTCCTTCGAAGTCTTTCACTGGCTGAATGCAGTTAGCATTTTCTCCACTGAGATTTAGGTAGTTGAGACAATGCACATCTTAGAATATACATTTAGCCAATACCTCATTAATGGGGAAAGGAAAGAGGCTTAATGAAAGACTTGGCAGCAAAAGTACAAGATTTCAGTCCTTTCTACAAATTGTCTTAGTTACTTGTACATCTGGCTAGAGCAGGCTGTGTGTCACCTTACAGAGGCTTTTTCATGAGAAAAACTGCAAATCCAGAACTTTGAAACAGTTCCAAGTGTGGATAAATTTACTGTATACCTTTAGGAGACTTGATCATTATAACTTAGCACTGGATATGCTTTTTAAGAATGCTGCAATGATAGAGTTCTGTCATTATCATGAACTAGATTTTTTTCACCAAACACCTCAAAACATGAGGGAAGAGCTTCATAAAGAAAGAAGCTGCTTTGGAAACATCAAGGGAAGAATATGAACGTGTAACAGAAGTAGTACTGAAAAAGTTTTCTTTGGGGCATTTTGGGGAGAGAAATTGATGCTTTATGATATTTAAGGAAGGTCTGTCAGATGTCTGGAAAGGTTTTTCCCCTTTCCAACTACTTCCAGTTTTCCATTAGTGCTCCCATCCTCTATCTCGACTAGTAATTTTTTCTACTATAAGAAAGAGGGGAATCCCCTCCCGAGAAAAACTGAGAGACAGATTTTCAGTCCTCCTGCAGTGTTTTTAGAAAGAATTCTGGTGGTCTATTTTCATCCCTTTTATAAGTCCCTTCTAAAAAGGACAGTGGAAGAACGTTAGCCCCCTTGTCTTGCTGCATTGTCAGATAGAAAGGGAGAGACGCAAGTGAACATGGGGAATGGTACCCCTTGGACAGTTTTAGCCAGAGTATGTGCTTGTTAGTCATTATGGGCATGTTCGTTGGGATGCTCTATTATAGCTGTACATATCTCAACTCGTCCTTAGAATTGCTTTGTAGGACACATCCAACCTTGTTTAGAAAGTAGAACTTTTTTTTTTCTTTTCCAAATGAGATTTGCTGTAATATATATGATTCTGTTAGAAGTTGACATGGTGACGTACAATCGTCCCTTGGTGCCCGCTTCAGCGATTGAAGATAAAATAGGCCTTTTATCTTTTTGTGCTCCTTCACAGGGTAGTAAGTAATTTAGGTGTCCCTTAGGGGTTGGTAGTTAAATGCTAAGATCTTGCTAGATGTGTTTATTTCTCCTGAAAGGTGAGGATTCAGATCAGTCCCTTTGAATGGGCACTCTTTGAGCTGTACATTATGGGGATATTTCCATAAACTCTCAAACCTCCAATAGTTCTGCAGTTTACCACTGACTCAGCCGATACTTTGATGGAAATGCAGCTTTGTTTACAGATGGAAAGAACTCATTATGTTGTTCAGCCCTGGTGTAAAATTTTTAAGGCTCTTTATTTTCAAATTGGGAGCTTAAAATTAAACTCAAAATTAGTGGGACTTCCCTTACTCCAGAGCTTTTTGATCTATGTTTTAATTGTCTGCTCTCTGCAAATATGTTTTATGCTGAAATAAACTATAGTTTCATTTACTAGGCAGCCGTGAGAAGTTGAATTGTAAATTCTCCTGATTCAAGTGATAAAAGATGTCTGTGTTCTATGCATAGTATGTGCTCATGCTTTTCTGGTGTGCTCGTGTTCAGATTCTGATTTGTCTGAAATCTGATGATTTCTGTTACTATAAATCTTTAATGATATATTTTGTCTGTGGGTGGCCGTTGCCAGGCTTGTCTCAATCACGAATGTAGGTTGCAGACCCCTCCTTTGGACAAACCAGCGCACCTTCTGTTGCTGGGGTCCTAACATTAAGGCAGCGCAACAAAGCGAGGGCACAGAATATCCCACCTGCACCCGCTGCCCTGTTCGCCACAGCGTGTAACGCGCTGCAGTTAGAACTCGCTGAGTGTGGCGTACTTTGGCGGACATCTCGCAGGCTGCTCTGCCCATCTCTCGAGTACAGCAGTTGGAGGAAGCACCTTGGAGGTAGGCACAGGCAGCTCTTGTGAGCTCCAGGCTTTCTATCCTGGCCAAAGCATGTCGTGAAGATGGGGTGGTTTTCCTGAGGGGTTGTCTTACTGCCACTGGTTGCTGGTCTATGGAGTAGTTCTTTGAAGATTAAGATCATTTGTCTCTCTTTCCTTGTCCTGCCTGGGCTGTCGTGGTTGTGGAGTGCAGCCCCTGGAACAGCAGAAGCACTGCAGGGACCAGATGCAAAAGGTGACGTGCTCCCAGCAGTCACTGAGGGTGGTAGGTAGCAGGGCAGAGGAGGTGGAAGGCTCTATGTTTGTCTGCCCAAGCTTCCTGGTATCTGTGAGGAAGTTCTAGTGTGAATGTGTCCACTGTGGCTGCAGTAGTTAAGGCAATAGAAAGGAAGAAGTGTCTGAAAGACCTTTTTTTTTTTTTTTTAATGTATGATTTTATTTGTGCTGTGTGCAAGAACAAGCTATCCTCCAAACCTAGAGGGGTGGGAGGAAACAGATTATGAAGTTACATTCTGTCTTTTATTTTTGTGTTTAAAATAAACTTTCCCCTGTTGCTCATGAAATATGTCAGTTAAAATGTTGCGGTTGAAAAAATACTATGTAGCTGATGGACTGTCATTGTTTTGATGCAACCTATAACCAGAACTTTATTAAAGCCTTGATATTTGTTGTTTCTTATTTAGCGTTTATCGAGTGGTGATTTTATGCAATGGCATCAAGCCACAGTTCTTCACCAGTGCCTCAGTCAAACAGCAGTGATGCTTTCTTTAAAAAGGAAATGGACGCCACAAAACACTTTCGACCTGTGCAGTCACTGCCTGATGTGTGTCCCAAGGAACCTACAGGTAATGCTGGTGTGCAAGGAGAGTGAAAATGTAGTTAAATTTGCTAATCTATTTACAATTGTTTGGTCAAATTTTCTCAGATACTTGGTGCAGTGTACTTAGCCTTAGTCTTATTTCAAAGTATGCTGTCATTCTGCTTTATACCACCCAGTGTCCCTTTGGAGCAATGGGAGAGTCTTCCTATTTGCGGCTTGTTTTTAGATGTCCACATTACAGATGGGATCTTGCTTGTGCGATTCCACATTATCGCTCTGATCCATACTACCTGCAAGAAGAGGGTATATTCAGGGCCTGTAACAGACCTGTCCAGCGTGCTTGGAGTCTAGCTGCAATACTTCTGTGAAATGCCCCAGCCCTCTTGCAGTAGGAAGCAAGAGACCAAGACCTGTCTCTAGCACTGTCATAAGTGTTTAGTGCTATTGTAAAACCAGGTTTTGGTCACAGTTATAGCTGCTGTGGTATACTAAAGCTTAGCTTATAAAAAGGGAGTAGGTGGGGTGGGATCTTAAGCATTAGGAAATGTAGTGCTAATGAATTTTAACTGTCATTCTGATAGAGTTCAGATAAATGTTTGTGGTTGGAATTTTTTTCTCTTCAGTAGAAGCTGATGTTGTTGAGCTAATTATATTTATTGTGAATACACCGCTGTGTTTAAAACTTGTGTTGGGTAATATGATAGAAGAAATGCAAGTTAAAGTGTTTGCAGAAGGAGAGTATCACATGTCTTTTGCATAGAGAATTCTGATCCACTATGTAATTGTGAAAACATGGTTTGCTTAAGAACCACATTTTAGCAAAAATACAACTTGCAGTTTCTCACCTTAACAAACTGTCTTGTCTTTTGTGCTGCAGGTGATCCCAATAATTTGTGTGACAGCCCGTCTCTAGTTGTGGATCAGCACAGATGGACTATTTATCATTCCAAAGTCAATCTCCCAGCAGCACTAAATGATCCTAGGTTAGCAAAAAGGGAATCTGATTTCTTTACAAAAACATGGGGAGTGGACTTTGTGGACACTGAAGTCACGCCTTCATTCTACCTCCCACAGATCACCAAGGAACATTTTGCATTATACCAACAGGAAATCACTCCGGTAAGAACCCAAAATTAGATACACGCAGTGCTAGGGGCTGGAAAGAGATCTGGGATCCTTCTGCTAATTAGAGATTGTCCCTGCTAGCAGTCAATCATACAGTTAGCTGATAATTAATTTGCTCTTCAGTGCTTGTTGAGTCTTCATTAGACATTTCTTGTTTTATAATCTCAGTATTTGTAGTGTGGAAAATGCTGTCTAAATTCTCTTTAGGCAGTTTTTTTTTTTTTTTAAATATGTATTTCTGAATACTGAACTCTGCATCAGGCTTACAGTTCATATTTATTATTTCTGATTATTAATCCTTTTTCTGTAAGGATTGTTTGATGTTTTGGCTCTGCAGTGCAACAGAGCATTTTCAGATCAAATGGATCTTTGGATCAAATATGAAACATGACTATATGCTGCAAGGATTGGAGATACTTTTTAAGAGATCTACTTTAAACATTTATATGTGAAGTTCTTAAACTATAAATAGGCCTATTATCTCGATGGTTTCTTTTGTAACAGGAAAGTTTAAGCTACATCTAAGGACACCAGGACCAGTAGGAGACTTCTACAAACTCTTAAAATACAGGTGTCAGTAAGTATGTAGTATTATTTTTTTTTTTAACTGAAAGAACACGTAGAAGTCTCCCACTGTTTTCTGCTTCCTTGGTTTGTAAATTTCTTTTCTTTTTTGCTGTTACAGAATTAACTGCAGGAAGTGTTACTTGTGTAAATCATAGTTAAAGTATGTGGAACGGGATTGTCTGTAACTGAACTATTGCTATTAGTTCACACATTCAACATTTAAAACGCCTAAGAGCTCATCTGTTAGCTTGTAATGCAGTGATTGCGAAATGAAGGAAGATTTTAGGAAGAGGGAGCTGACCTGTGATGTAGCTTCTAGGAGAGATCTAGCTAACATCGGTGTTCTTCAGAAACATAATTTCTCACTACTGTGGTTTCTGGTGGTGTTTACACCTGTGAATAAAATTTGAAGCTCAGCATGATGAAACAAGATCCGTAGTTTCAGCAAGGTGCTCATTAGTAAGATGTGGAAGCAATTTTTACTTTGGTGTAATTTAGCAATGAAAGTGTTCATTGGGTGTCAGTGTGATTTCTGGATTAGACAGCAAATACATGTTTGGATTTGTAGTTACAATTGCTCTATGGTTATATCTCATTATGTAGAGAGGTTATTACACATCTTCAATAATTTTTGTGTATGTTTTCTCTTGAGATTTAAAGATACTGAAAAAAAACAACGTATAGATCAAAAATTTCAACCTGTGTTACCTTTCACCTGGACAAACATCATCTGTGCTTTTAAGCGGAAAAAAATATTATTGGGAACTTGTGAGAATTGTTTGACGTAATGCAGTATGTTTCACTGAAAACATTCTGTTTCAAAGAAAAAAAAATCTTTTTAAAGCCTGAAAGTAATTCTGTAATATATTTTCTCTTTTTCAGAGAGAGAAGGTTCATGAAAGATGCAAGAATATTTATACTCCTAAAGATACCTTTGACAGGACTCTGCTACACACCCATGGTACAGTCAAAGCCTTCCTTTAGTCGTTATAATTTCTTTTATGACTGCTGTAATATGCTGATCATCTCCTTTACTTGCTCACAGGCTTCATGTGCAGAAATAGCTGCTGGTGAACAATAATTGAAAACCCAGATATGGTTGACTAGAAGTATTCATGACCACTGCTGATGTTTCATAGGTCAGAATGCTTGTGATAGCTGCTCTTAAACTTTTCCTTGGCATATTTGCTTTCATGGCAGGTTATGATGTCCCTGGCAGTGTTTTTTTTAACTTCCTTTTGTCTAAGATCTGTTGAAACTGTTGCAACAAATTTCTCACAGCTGTTGACTTGGCAATGAAGATTGGCAGTACTGGGCCATTCCATTCTCTCTGCCATGAGGATCATGGAATGGCTAAGGTGGGAAGTGGCATCCCAAGATGGTCTAGTCCAATGCACCTGCTCAAGCAGGGTCGCCTGTGGGAAGACAGTGTCCAGCTGGGTTTTGAATTTATCCACGGATGGAGATTACACAGCCTCTCTGGGAAACCTGTTTCAGTGTTTGACCACCCTCTCAGCTGAAGTGTGTTGTTATGTTCAGATGGAATTTTTCATGTATCCTTTCTGGCAGTTGCCTCTTGTCCTGTCGCTGGGCACCACTGAGAAGAGCCTGCTCTGTCTTCTTTACACCCTCTCATCAGATATTTAAAAACATTCATAAGATTCCTCCTGAGCTTTTCCAGGCTAAACAGTCTCACCTCTCTCAGCCTCTCCTCTTATGAAAAATGCCCTGATCTCTTCATCATACTTCTGGCCCTTCACTGGACTCAATTCAGTAAGTCTAGGTCTGTCTTGTACTGCGGAGCTCAGAAGTGGACACACTGCTCCAGGTGTCTCACCAGTGCTGAGTGGAGAGGGAGAATCACCTTCCCTCAATCTGCTGGCAGTTCTCTGGCAGTTCTCTGCCTAATGCAACCCGGGATGCTTTGCCGCAAGAGTGCACTGCTGGCTCACGGTCAATTTGCTGTCTGACAGGACCCCAGGTCCCTGCATACAGGGACGCTTTCCAGCTGTTAGAACCCTAGTGTGTACTGGTGATTGGGGTTGTTCCTCTCCAGGTGCAGGACTTTGCCTTTTCCTGTGTTGAACTTCATGGAGTTCCACTCTGGCCAGTTCTCTGGTTAGTATTTCTCTGATTACTGTTAGCAAAGACTACCCGGCAAACTTTTTTTTTGATGTCTGCAGCTGTAGCGAGGCTGGATTTCAAGATTTTGTGTAAGTAGTTCAGCTAATATGAAACTGGTCAAAGGAAGGTGAGAGGCAAAATCAAAAGGAAAAGACAAGCAAAGGAAAAGAAACACTCGTAACCTGGAGCAAGCTTTTAATATTTAATTTAATTTATTTTCTCCAAAATGTTATCATAAAAGGGTTCATTTGCCAGTCGCTGTTTGATCAGGCTTTTCTATATCACTGTCTACAGGTAATGCAGCAAGAAACATTCAGCAGTTTACTCCTTTTGATCAAGTTCTTTTTCAGTTGGCTCTCTTTCTCCCTTTCCATACAAAAGGAAGCCCTTCTGTGGGGTTTCTCTCTGCTCAGTGTTACTCTAGAATAGCTGTTCCTGAATGAATCTGTTTGTGACGCATGCTGCAAAATAAAGTTCCTTCTTCAGGCCTAGCTTAATCCATTTTGAAAGAGGCTTTTGTTTTTAAAAAGGGATAATTTCTGTGTCACCAAAGTAACTGGGAGCTTCTTGGGTAGATGGACTGTTCCTAGTAGAAGCATTATTTGGTAAACTGAAACTCTTTATTTTCTATGATTTCTTATGTCAGTGTTGCCTGTCCTCCTCTAACTCCAGCCCACAAGACTTGGCCTTTCACTTCCATAAGAGTTGGTCTGTCCAAAGGCTGATTCCTAGGCTGCCTTTTGTATTTCAGTACAAATCAAGTAAGGAACAAATGAAATAAGAACCAAAGAAGTGAGAAAAATTGTGGGAGATAATGCTGATGCAGCGCTTGCTGTGTTTGTCAGGGACGACTAGACTGTCTAGCGAGGTATGGGCTTGTTGCTTTTGGCCTTTTTTAACCGCCAGCGTGCCCCCTCTGCATAATGCACACTAAGTTAGTTAATAGGGGAGGAAAAGGGGATTTTGGCTGAACATCAAAAGTCTGAATTTGTCTTTTCTTCAAGTTTTGTTGGGGTACAACGATGCACCTCTTTTCCCAACTCAACTCTCTCACCCTCTGCAAATGTCATGTCAGCTTTCTTCAAGGGAAGGGCTGCTTCCCTTATGCTTGCTCAGTGTGCTTGGGACTCTGTCCTGAGCCCTTGTTCATCCCGCTTGCCAGCCTTTTTGCATCCATTCTCCAAGTGCTGTGTAGAAGTGATTATATGGGTAGCTTCAATCTGGAGCATGAAAATTGTGGTGGTGTTAGAGAGACCTTTTACTGGCCGTTGCTAGTTGATTGAACAGTGCACTAAGCAATGTGAAGTGTGAAGTAACTTGCTTTGTGTGACTAACATTTTTGCTGTCAAAGCAGCCAAGTTCAAGCACCTCTGAATACTCCGAGCATGAGACCGAAACTACAAAGGACAACAGAGTGTTTCAAAGAATCAGAATATTTCAGGTTGGAAGGAGCTTCAGAAGGTCTTTACTGCAACTGCTGTCTCAAATCCAGTTCAGCTGTAAGGTCAGGCCAAGCTGTTCAGGGCTTTATCCAGTTGGGCCTTGAAAACCTCCAAGGGTCGAGAGTACCTGGCCCCTCTGGGCAGCCTGCTCCAATGCTTGATTGTCTTCGTGGTGAAAAAGGCCTTCCTTGTGTTCAGTCAGAATGTTTCATTTCAATTTATAACCACTGTTTGCTGTCCATCCCCTGTGAAGAACCTGGCATCGTTGTCTTGAAAACTTCCTCGTAGGGTTTAATAATGTTCAAGGTAATTGTTTTCCAGTGTTTGCTCATGAATGACTACTTGTATTTTGTTTAATTTTAGATAAATCCAGGACAGATCTGGAACAAGTACCTAAGGTATGGTTCTTGTGCACTCTAAGCTTTTATAAGGATTTCTCACGTGTGGTGTTGAATATATGAAGGTACTCTCTTCTTTGTAGAATTTTGTCCAAGCTGATTACTTAAGATGATTCTCAAGAGGATCTGCAGTGCTCAGAATTTAAAAAGACTATGAAAAATCTGCTTTCCCATTCTTTTTGGTGTTGTTGTTTCCTGTGGTCTTGATTTTTCTCTTACTTCAAATAGAATACAAATGTCATTATTTTTTTCATCTTTAATTGTTAAAACCTCAGAGCTGGGCAAAATTAGCCACCTGTGTCCTAGGAGGAAAGGGAAACAGAAGAGTTTGACAGAAGCTTGAATATTGCATGGTGTACAATTTAGCATTAGGTTTAACTCCTTGAATCCTTGAGCAAAGCCCTCTTGCATATATATATGCTTGCAGCCTATATGGTGTGGGTATTTTATGACAGGTTGACAAAAGACACAACTCCAGATTCCATCTCAGTCTGAATAATTTTTTCTAGGTACATTAAGAAGTCAGAGTGTTAATATGGGTCAGGATCTCTGTGCCAGTCGTGTAGGCTGTTAGGTGAAGAGCTGTCACTGCAATGTTTAAAGTCTAGGAAACAATGTTGGAGTGTGACGTGATTCTGTAGTCTATGTTGAACCTTTTAAAATTACACTTCATAAATACAGGGAAAAGGGCACTATTATCTGCCTGGAAGCTCAAGGTTGTACCAGCTTTATCAAGTAAAAATAATGTAATCAGAGAGAATTTTAGATAAATAGTTCTCTGAGATGTGTAGTTAATGTTACATGTTACTGACTCACTCTGTGACCAGTGCATTTGCTGCACCGTGTGAAGGATGTCAGCTTGAGGCTCTGTTCCCTCCCAGGCCACCCTTGCTGCACCCTGACAGCTGGCTGGATCCTCAGTCTGGTAGAAGCTATGGCCCCAGAAATGGGGAGATCAGCGGTAGGATGCCCCTGCTATTGAAGAATGTTTGCTCTGATCCTTTAGAGGACCCACTTGCAGTTTAATGCTGCCTACGTTTTCACACTCAGGATGTTTAGATCATCTTGGATGCTTGATAATCTGTGTAATTTTGGAGTAGTGCCTTCCTCTTTTAAGATCAGACTTTGTCAGATCACACAAGCTTTTAAGGTGTAAAGTAAATTGATTGTAAGTTCTGGAATGAATTTGTCTGCCTAGATAAATGAAAATTTGGTTTTTGAAAATCAACAAATAAGGTTCCTGTTAGCTTCCTGAGACAGGAGGTGTGTTTAACTGGGGAGGAGAATGTAAGGAAGAGGGAGATGCATTGATTTCTTTTGTTTTTCTGTTTCAGATTTTTATGAAACCAGATTTTGCCTTGGAAGATTCCTTAACATTTAATGCTGTTTTACCATGGTCTCATTTTAGTACTGCTGGTGGAAAAGGAAATCGTGACGCAGCTTCCTCCAAGTTACTTCAAGAAAAGGTACAACTTCGATACAAGATCTCATTATCCATCACAGCTGTTACTTACTACAAAGAAACTCAATTGCTGCTGTTCTGTACTGTTTGTTGAGACATCACTGTTGTGGGCTTTGTTATCTCTCATTTTACATCAAGCTGCAGATTGTTAATAAACAATACAGGAAGTATCTTACTGAAAGAGAACTTTTTTCCACTGCTAAATAAATCTGTCTATCAAATCTGGAAAAAAGAATCTGTATATGGCATAATAACTGGCTCTTCATGACTGCTAAAACTTAGCGAAGCACGTATATATTGAGAACTTCAGATATGTGGAGCTGTTTGTTGGGAAGGAAGAGCAATTCCATGAGAAGGGAAAACTAGAGGTTATACACTGTTTAAGACTAGTGCTTTCTCCCATCTCAGGAAAACTCCAGATTCAAGGCATTGTGGTTTCTGTGCTAAAATAAATACTAAATTCTAAGGTTTTTGTATTCAGGAGTTTCATCTTACCTTTTGTTGTCGTATCGTCTGCACTAATCCATGTTTGCATTTCACAAAGAACTGGAGTACATTGGAGAGCATGAAAGCAGAGCTGTTTCTTTCATATTAGAAGCAGAAGTCTTGGTCGTTTGTTTAGTTATGTAGTCATACTGTAGAAAATCCCATAATGAATCATTTTTATGGTACAAATACCCATAAAATGCTTATAGAAAATCTATGTAATTTTTGAGTCTGTTTTCTAACTTTGATTTTCCTTCCTGTTTAACCTAGTAAAGCTTCTGAGAGCTGGGGGGAGAATAGGGTGGTGCCTGAAGATAAAATAACATGAGGTCCTCTGGAAGGTGTTTCCAGATTTCCAGGAGTTAGTCTTCCTCCTCTCCCGCCAGGTCAGGAGGACGAGACAGGCTCTTGTGGAGGCTAACTTGATCCTTCATTGGGTTGTCCTCCGCACCTGGAGTCGGAGGAATACTTCTTTGAAGTTTCTTGTGGCAGTTGCTGTCTGAAGATGAAAAAAAAAACAGTGCCTGGCACATGCTTTAAACTCACAAAGCGTGCCTGGCAGCAGCAGTATAGACACTCGGCATGGACTTTGAGTGAAGGAGACCCAGAGCTCGCACTGATGCAGTGGACTGAAAATAAGGCTTTGAATAGCCATGAGCCACACTTCTTGGAAGAGGTGATACAAATACCTAAATAGTATGAAATGGTTCTGTTGCCTCCAAAGCCACATGACTCAAACAAATTATTACACTGCTTCATATTACTGAAATGGGCCCAGATTTTTTATTTTAATTCTTAAAAGCGCTGAGCTGCACAAGGTTTACACTTATCACGTGTAAATAGGCACCCTGCTTCCATAATTATCCTTGGCTCCAGGCACCATTTTTCAATAGAATTTTGCAAACCCTGCCTTAAGCCCACATATTTAGGCTATTAGTGTTTTTGGACTGCTGCTGATCTACTTGAACAATTTCCCCCTGATGTTTTTCTCTTCCTTACCTGCTTCCGTGTCTTGCCTTGGGACTGTAAGCTCTTTGAGGCAGGTACTATGATTTTGTTCTGTTTGTTCTACCTCGCTTAGCATAGTGAAGGGACCTGGGGCCATCTGGTTGGTACGATAACATAAAAAAAAATGACCATAATAACCCTTTCTCTGATCCCTGTGCCACAGTCTGTCTCAGCTTTTCCTGTGGGCTAAGTGTGTCACAGCTGGTTGGTGGAGGATGTTTTTGATTAAATGTATTACAAAAAAAGAAGCGTTTTCATATTGTGTAAATCCCCAGTGTTAAATACATGCAGGATAAAAATAATTATAAGAAGGCAACATTTTCCAGCTGATTTTCTTTCCATCTCTGGATGGGCCTTTTGAAATTCAGCATGACGTTTGAGTGCTTGGCACCTCTTAGAAACCAGGTCATCTGAGTATTAGCATTCAGATGAGCATCCTAATACCTCAGTCCTTTGAGTATGCATATTCGGCATAAGTCAGAACACAGAGCTTTTACAGCTCAAATAATCAGGCCAACCCAGCGGTCTGGTAACTGTTCGACACAGAGAATTTGAATTTCAGGTTCTAAACATGTAGGCATAGTCTGTCTCTGGGAATCCCACAGTGCCAGCAGACATGAAATACACTTAACAGGAACTCCAGCTGGTTGGCAAAAAATAACCACAGCCAGAGATGTTACCTGAGGATTTTTCTACAAAGATACTACAGCTTTATAAGTGAACAGAGCCTTTCCAAAGCCATGTCATCAAGTATAGTCAGGCTGCATCTTTAGCAGTTTCAATGGCCCGAGGTACATAGTGTATTTACATGTGTATACCTGCAAACTGGTATCCAGAGCTGTCTCCTGGTTAATAGCAATGTTCTAACAGTGCCAGTGTGCAACCATGTGGTACGAAAGCTTGAGTATTCTAAAATTATTTGCTTTTCTACCTTGTAATTTTCAAACAGGAGAGACTTCAAGTCAGCCTTCTCAAAGTGATTTTGAGCTAATTTAAAAACAAGTGATCAAACCACAATGTGTAGTTATTTGTTTGCTAATCTGACAAAGAGTTTTGATTTTTATTACCAAAATTTCCTCGTGATACAATAAGACAAATACCCTGAAAGTCTATTTGTACAGTGATAGATTGCCAAGTCGTAACAACGCGATTTATTTTTCCTCCTCCCTCCTTTTTCTAGCTGAGCCATTACCTGGACATTGTGGAAGTCAATATTGCTCATCAGATTTCTCTGCGCTCAGAAGCATTTTTTCATGCAATGACCTCTCAGCATGAGTTGCAGGACTACCTCAGGAAAACCTCCCAGGCTGTAAAATTACTTAGAGAGAAAATCTCCAAAATTGATAAAGTAATGTGTGAAGGATCGCTTCGAGTTTTAAGACTGTCACTCACCAGAAATAACTGTATAAAAGCATACAATAAGCTGAAGTTAATGGCTACTGTACACCAAACACAGCCCACAGTACAGTTGCTGCTATCCACTTCTGAGTTTGTGGGAGCTTTGGACTTAATAGCAACAACACAGGAGGTGTTACAGCAAGAGCTTCAAGGCATTCACAGTTTCCGGTAGGTAACCATCTAGGACATTAATAAATGAAACCCAAGCAGAGCTAGAATGTGTTGAGCGCATTATGTTGGCTGAAGGGGTTTATTTTGCCTTTGTTTGTTCATTCATGGAGGACAGGATACAAAAGGTACAGAATATAAGTGTGGCATAAGCTGTGTGAGTAATGCATGTGCCAGAGGTAATTATTTTTAGGAGGGGGATGAACTTTCAACATCGAGATGCTTTGTACTCCATTCTTGTCTGCAGGTGTTCTAGGCATTCAGAGACGAGAACCAAGCACTGGCTGGACTTTCGTCTCACAGGGCTTGTAGCCCACAGCGGAAAGATGGTTTCCAAGTGGTGGTCTGCAATCCTTATGCATGCGGCACCCCAGAGATACAGTTTTTGCTAACACAGCTCCACTCTGGGCCCGTGTCTTTAGTGACTGACCTAGCCTTGTGGTGTTACAGGAATATACATGGACCACGTGTCCAATAAGTCGGCCTCCAGCCTGTGCTTGTGCTGGAAGAAGCTTTGCAAGCAAAAGCCAGTGCAAAGCGAACAAACCATGGCTCAACATGTGGTCTGAGGTTGACAGATGGTCAGATGGGACGTGTTCAGCCACGTCTGCTGTTGTGGAAAGCTGTATTTACAGTGGCTAAGGGGTGCTTCCTCTTGCTCCATCTGACTGCGAAATTCAGTTCTGTGAGCTGCTGAAGTTGAGAAGGGAACAAACAGTGGGAAGGTAGCTGCCCAGGCTGCTGTTGCTACTGTTTTTTTCACCCGTGTTTGCTACAGTGATGGGAATTAGTGAGTCCAAGGTCCTGTGCTGGCTGTTTCTGTTGACAGTGGATACTTAGAGCTCCACTTGGGAGATGGTGCTGCATTGGGTGAGGTCCTCTGTGGTATCAAGAGTATTAAAACAGTAGAACCCTATTAGCTGATGTAGAATAAGCTATTGTAACTGTCATATAAACATATAAAAATGTTGTATGCAAAGCTGCCTCTGTGGTATGATGCTAGCAGAAGTAGTGTTTGTTAAATCAGCTCCGAGACTTGCATCAGCCAGTTGAGGAGCTGTACACTTAGTTTTATACATTGATGCTGGGGGGATGGTTGTGTTGTTTAGAGGTTATGTGGTTCCTGCAACCTGGTGGTTCCCAGCTTGCATAACAAAAGCATGGTTGTTGCTCAATAACTGTAACATGAATGTTCAGAACTCTATATGGGTACTCCTTTTGTCCGTCTGTTCTGATGAGCTCCTCTTCTAACACCCTTTCTAGCTGCTTTGGACTCAAATTTTGTGTAGAAAAGATCTCAGAAAAAGTCTTTTAAAAAATCTTTAAAATTAAATTTAGAAAAAAAAATAAAGAGCTAATAAACTATTGGGAGGAAAGTTGTTAGAAGCTGTTCATCTTTTTCTTTTAGCTTAGATGGTCCATCTTCAGACACCTCAGCACGGTTTCTTTCCTCTTTACTGTTCCTACTCTCAACCACTTCAGTATGTTGCACAGCCCTTGACTGAGTCACATTTGTATTTACCTTGATGATAGTGAGTGTACTTCTACAACCCTGTGACAGTATCAGTCAGAAATAGTTGTGTTTTGCAATCAAGTAACCTATGTGCTACGTCAGCAGAGAGTACAGTTCTGTTGTCCCTATAGTTGGTACACATGAAGTCCCAAGAATGTGCCGTTATTTCATAATTACACTCAGATGTGGAACATACTTGCAGGTCAATACTCATCTTGTCTGTCAAAAGTAATTTCTATGAATAATGCTTAGTTGGTTGCTTTGGTAGAGTTAAAAATAGTAATATGAGTGGGAAATGTCCCCTCTCTTTAGATATTAAAGGTTAAGAAAAGTGATTTAAATGCAGTCTAAGTCATCAGCCCCACCAGAGATGGAAGTGCAGTTGATAAGCCCAGCACAGTTGTTCCCAAGTCTCACAGTGACCTGTGTGTACAGCATGTCTGGAGAAATAATGTGCAATGGAAAGATGGAGATCTTGATAAAACTTCTCAGTAGAATGCTGTGTTTCTCAAAATAAATAAAATAAAATAAAAATCTAAATTGATGGCATACACAAATACTTCAGCTTTTTCCAAGAAATACCAAATGGATGTTCTTGCTTTGTTCTGAGCAAGAATGCAGCAGTTGTCAAGGGAGTTAAGTAGCTGATGTATTTTAAGAACAGGTTACCTTCTAAATCAGTATCTCATTTTTCTAAATAATTAGTATCTCTCTTTTCCCTAAATAATTCCCTGATCTTATTTTTTTAAAAACACATTGCTTTAGTGTTGTGCATGACAGCTTGTAGAATTTGCTTTTGAACAGACAGCTTTAAACTGAGTCACGTCACAGAATCATTCAATATAAAGCAGTAAGAAAACTACTCAGATTATACGTACACAAAAATTTTTCCCTTCTTGTCATGCTGTACACAGAAAAAATATAATTTGATTCTAGTTATAGCAAAAACTGCAAGCACCTTAATGGTGCTGTGAAATAATAAATTGACGTATTTAATCTAGGTTAATATTCCCAATGAGTATATGTATCAGTTGTAACTATGATTATTGCTTGCTACTACTATGGGATAGAATTAGTTTTAAAGCTCTCTAACCTTTTCAAGTTCATCTTTTTAATTTTGCAAAAAAACCCCAACATGTTAACTAAATTACAAACCTGTATTGCCAGTTTTTACATTGTTTTCACAGTCGTTGTTCGGGTGATGGAAATACGGTGATTTTTTTGCACAGGTATGCTGGCATACCACACTTTTCTACTTTTTTTAATACACTAAAACACGTATACTTGGAAAAATAGTTCTCATCTGTGTGTTTTAAAAGATTTTTTTTTTTTTACCATGCACTCATAATTTTATATCAGAGAATTGTAGTATTCAGTCATTTTAAGGACCTGATGTGTGACTGGTATCTCTTAAGAGATAATTGCCAAGGCGTTTCACTGGAGTATGAATTAAGGTTTGACTTGTACATGTGTGTTTCAGGGTGGAGGGTTTTTTTGGTTGCTAGGGGCCAGAACATCATGGCCAAAGTGGCGGCAGCAAGTGCTGGGAACTGGTTGGAGGTTTCCGTACCTGAGATTTGGAAGAGTCGGTTACGTTGTGTTCCAGTGTAGTTAAGCACAGTTACAGAAATAATTTACCGAAAAGCATCTTTGTGCCTGCCTAAGTGAGAGCCTTTGTATTGTGGATATTAGTGCTGCAGTTAGGTTTTGCAACTCCAGTCATTACACTGCAAAGAATAATCTTTAGTTTTTTTCTCTTCAGTTTGTTTTGAAATGTCCATGATGCAATTGGGTTGGGTTTTCTAGGGGCCATTTTTACTTAAATTTTAGATATTTGGAACGTGTCCACTTTGTCCATTCCAGCCGATTCTTGACCAACAGTTTCAAAAGCAGACATGTCCCTGGTCATCTTAAAATTAACAAAACTAAATCTGCTTAACTCAGATCCAGCAAGATTCATTCAGTTCAGCTCAGCGCTGGCCATGTGGGCTTCTGCATGGAGCAGCTACCCTGGCATCATGCTTCCTCGCACCCTGCGTGGGCTGCAAGGCCGGATCCTGTGGGCTTTGCATTGGTACAGCAGTGCTCCTGCTAGGGAGTACCAAGACATTTTTGCTGCTCTACCCAAGGTAACGGTCCAGCTACACCAGCACTGAATTAAAAGCAGTGAGCCATGCAGGTTCATCCTCCTCATTTTGTGTCCAGGTTTATCTAAAATATCACAGCTCCCATTAATTCTCACTGGCAAGGTGTCTTTTTTCTTTTTTTCTCTTTAAAAAAATAAAAAGAAAAAGTCTGATTTTTACAGATACTTGGTGCTCTCAGCTGTTGGTGGAAGTTGGAAAGCCTAGAGTGTTTGGCATCTTCGAAATTCCTGCTTTTAATTTTACTCTGCTAAAAGTTTCTCTAGCTGCACAGCTTTTCAAGACTGGTCGAAATTTCTGATGTGAGAAATTCCCTTGTGGTTCTGTGTGACAACAGTCTGAAAAATACGGTTTAAAATCTATAATAAGTGGAAAAAAAAGTTTTTAATTTAGAGTAGCGTAAAAATGGCAAACTTGAAAACTCTTCTGTGTTCTCTGAAAGCCATCCTGTAATGTAAAGCTATTACTGTATCTCAGTCGTGTGAACTAAATCTGCGACCACATCAAAAGCTCAGATGTTTGAAGGGGAAGACCCTGCGGACTGATGAGCTGGGGAACTGGACGAGCAAAAGAAGTATTCTTTCTTTTTAATGCCTGTATACTTACAAGCGCTGAGTGTTCTTGGTTCTGGTTCATTTCATCGGAAAGAGAGGTACTCAGCACCTTCAAAAAAAAAAAAAAAAAA
>Ga0065711_1036453_pt1 | contig 20967 bp, 27 predicted proteins | sample Hoacrofraction12_FD_59098 | JGI IMG/M metagenome (GOLD analysis project Ga0065711, IMG submission 59098) | Hoatzin crop microbial communities from Cojedes, Venezuela - Epithelial fraction 12 v2 (version 2) | ecosystem: Host-associated > Birds > Digestive system > Esophagus > Crop | place...
GCTGCTGCTGCTGCAGCGGTGTTGCTGCAGGTTTTGAGGGGAGCCCTGCTCCCACACCAGAGCATCCTGTCAAAACCCACTTGTATTTGGCACCCCTTAAAGGCTTGCATCTCTGCAAAGTAGATCTCAGCTTGGACTGAGTTTCACTCTAGTCTTCCTACATGAATCCTGCAGCTTGTGTCCCTTTCTAATCCACCTGCAAGGTTTTTTAAAGATGGCTCTGCCTTCAGCACGCCTGTGTAGAGTCTCCCCCTCCTTACTGGTGCTGCTGGGCTCCTGTCCCAGTTGCAGCTCATGGACTAGCAGCAACTGTAGGAGCGTTACAGCCTGAAGGACCAACCGAAGAAGAGCCAGCACATGGTGGAAGCAGCTCTGGTCTCAGAACAAGCACTTTTGCTGATAAGCAAACCCAGGAGGGAATGCAAGAAGGGCCACAAGGGTGACAAAAGCAGATGAGGCTCCAGATGTAACTTGTTCTTCCTCTGCCAGACAGAAGGTTGCTCTGGTTATCCAGAGCAGAGAGACACTGATGCCTGACTGACTGCGAGACCGATGCCTGGGCTGAGCAGCAACCGCTGCATTGCCCTGGTAGCAAGGCTGGCCATACTTTTTGCCCAGTCCTTGTTTTTACCATGTGCTCCACACTTCTTTTCCTGGAAAACAGGGATTTTGCTGTCCAACAGCCTGACGCTCACAGTGTGATACCATGCACTGAAAGCGTAGCCTCGGAGTGAGAGACAGAGGATGGAGGGGAAGGGAGAGTGTTACAAGCTGACCCCTCAGCAGGACCCTCTTTGGCCCTCGTGGTTTCTGAAAGCCACTCTCTGCAGGCCCTCAGGCTGTGCTGTCACGGGTCTCTGTGACATCCCTCCTGTCACAAATCCTGTGGTCTTCCCAAGGAGCGTTTTGAAGTCCTAGCCCCCGAAGCCAGATGACTACATAGTGGATCTCAGCTTCCCCTCTCCATACTGAAGGAAAAAAATATAAGCCTTCATGCAGAGCTCAAAAACAGTAGTAAATAGAAAAGAACTTCCTAAATGCAGCCCTGGAAAAGCACTGTTTTTAAGTTCGTTTTTTTCAGTTTTGGGGACTCTGACCTGAATAATGACAGCGGCAGTTCCTGGTCATTTTTTTCATGCTTGTTTGACTCTTTCAGGAGAATTCAACCATTGCTGAGCCACTAACAGCATCCTGTGCTCTCTGAACCACCCTGGGCCACCCTTAGGACCAGGGGTGAATAATCTGCCACCTTCCTCCTGGGTGTGATTGCTCAGAGCAGCTCTACGAGGTTGTAAAACATAGCTGAAAATTGACACTCAGAAATGGAAACAAAACCAACCCTCGCCTGTTCCTCCACCTGCCAGACAGAAAGTAGAAGCACCGAGCAGGAGGTGTTGGTTGTATGCAGCACCGCTTTTTTTTAACTCTGAATGAGTTTGGATTTGCTGACGGAGCTTCGGTGCAGCGTCGGAGGTGTGCTGCTCCACAACCACTTGCTAGAGCAGACATGGCCCAAGACCGTGTTCTGAATCCAGATGTAGTGACGACCCTGTCCCTGGAGCAAGCAAGCTCATGGCCCAAGATGGTGGACACCGGCTGCTGAACACTTGCCAACAGTTGTCCTACCTTAAAGCTCTCTCAAAGCCGCTCCCTTTCCTTTTCATCTTTCCCCTGCAGCAGCTGGCAAAGTTTGCATCCTTGCTGAAAGAAGGAGAGGTGCAGAGGCACGCTGAACCCCCGGGATGCCAGCCGGGCTGGAGCAGCCGAGGCAACACCACCAAAAGAAGTAGAGATGCCGGGTCTGGCAACGGCATCGCAGAGCAGCTGTGGAGGAAGCGACGGCCAGAAGAGACTGGGAAAGAGCTCTCTGTGTGTGCGTGCGTGTGTGCGTGTGTGTCTTCCCTGCACAGCAAAGCTGAAGCCAAATATTACCCCTGGTTCCATCAGGGAGGTTGTGTGAGATCCTTTCATGTTTTAATTAGGCAGCTGTGATATTAGTGACTCAAGAGCGGGACAAACGGAGAGACTAACGTAGCAGCACATTATGCAAACATCTTTTGCAAGGGAGCGTGTTGGCACTTATCGTCAGCGTGCAGCTTGCAAGCTGTCTGCAGCTCTCACAGGCACAAGGGAGAAACGGCACCCAGCCCCGGGCGCTCCTTGGGGCCAGAACGGCAGGGAGCACTTCCCTTTCTGCAGACCCAAGGGGGCTCTGCGGGTCCCTCCGCCTTCCTCCTGTGTCCCGGCTGGGCTTCAGGAGTCCCTGCGATGATGGCAGATATTGCTCTGCTGAAACACATCGCCTGTGGGAGGACGAGGTCTGCAGCACTAGCCCAGGTCATAGATATATTGGCATGCTGACATTTCCTTCCAGACTGCGTTAATCCCGCTAGCTGAAAGTGTGTTTTTCCCTTTTATAAAGCTGTAAATCACCCTTACAAGTGCAGAGCTGATCAGACTTCCCTTCCTCTGCTAGCTGCGTGGACACACATGCACAGCCCTGGTTACCCTGGAGCTCTGAACAAATCAGTCTGTATGGACCAAGAGACGACTCACGCGGGACCTGGTGCAGCCACAGCATCTTTCCACCAGTCAGATTTAGAGCCAGGGGCATTGAGCTCCTGGGAAACAAGCAAAGCACGCTGCGTGATTTTGCAAAGAAAGAGGGATAGAGATCGATGGCCAACGGGTCTTTCAGCACCTTATTATGAGCCTCAGTGAGCATTCCCCACCTGGCCAAGTGAATCCACCTAATCCTGCTTTAAAGAACAACATAAATAAAAAGCTCACGCTTGGCTCGACTCGCCGCTGCGTTAACAGTGTTCACGGCAGCTTGCAAGAGGTTCTGTTGCCTTGACTGTGTGCAGCCTGGGGGAACGGCTGCAGGGGGCACGGGGGGAAAACCAAGTTGCCTCCAGAAGGGCAGGCATACCGATTTGGGGATAAGAAGGATAAAAAGAAAGCTGCACATCTAGCAGAAAAAAAAAAAATATTAAAGAGCTTAATAGCAGCTTAAGACTGGGGGTTTTGGCAGCCCTAACAGGGAGAGAAATTAAGCTCTGATCACAGAAGGTTATAAAGTGCTTATAGTAACAGGCACGTACACGCAAGGAGCTTAGCAAAGGAGGCAGAAAGACGGTGTCTTTCCAGAGCTGGGACAAAGGGACCAGAGCGGTGACATGACCTGTCCTTGGGCGAGACGGGCTCGTGATACCTGCCACAGTGCATTAACCACACGTCGGGACATGGGGCTGCCAACGGACGTCTCTTCAGCGGCTGAACAAAGTGTGTGGCAGCTCTTAGATGCACCCATTCGTATGTGCCGACGTAGGACCATAGCCACTGTAAGGTTGTCCGTGCTGCTGAGAGACCTGTCCACAACCCTGAGCTGCAGCCAGGAGAGGGGAGGGTGGAAATCGCTCCCAACTATGTCTAAGACCCCAACCAGGTTGGTTAAAACCACGCAGCAGGTCTCGCACGGTCAGGAGTATTTCAGCCACATCAGCACCTGCACAGGGGATCTCGCATGTCCCATGAGCCTCTGACACCACATGGGCTGCAGAAGTGCACGTGAACTTCGTTCTGCTCAGGAGTCCCAGGAGAAACAGCCACGCTCCTGGCACGGGGGAATGAAGGCGTGGGCAGAGTTAAACCATCGTAGCCAAGACCACGTCACCTCCACGGGCATGCAGAGACCACGTCACCTCATGTGACCTCACCCCTCGCTTCTGGCTTTGCGTCTTGCAGAATGCCTCCAAGGTGGGAAAACATCCACTGGCAGAGCCATGGCCTGGGAGGTGCTGCTGGACCCCGGCTGAGTATCAGGGCCAACATCTGGGTATCAAGGCTCAACATCTGGGTGTCAGCCACCCCACCAGTGGCACCTGCCGCTGCGACAGTCTGCACGTGACATGTCAGTGAGGAGCGTTGCATTGCAGCTCGTTGGAGCTGGGAAGAGGCATCAGCCAGAGGTATCTGCTGAGGGCATTCCTCAGCTGAGAAAAGACTGATCTTCTCAGAAGTCTTCGTGCGACCACTAAATCACTTTTCTCCCCTACCTTGGAACACAGTCCTTACTATGACACCCTGAGAAATATGGTGGGGACAGGAGACCAAACGGTCCCCAGCCTGGTCCCCTGTGTCCTGCCCTGCTGCTGGTTAATCCCATGAGGGAGACACATTTGCCTGAACAGGCCTGGCAGTGCTCACGCACGTCGTGTTTTCGCTGAGGTGATCTTTCTGGCCTGGCAGGGTCTGCCTTACATCTCTGGCTTTGCTACAAACGTGGAGTTAATCCACTTTTGGCAAGAAAGCCTGAGAATTTATGTCCGTGGAGTGTGAGGAGATGAAAAGGCACCGTACAACATATTATCTGAAGTGCTCTGTTGAATTACCGTCATATGAATCAAAACGACTTTAACGATGCGACTCGGCTTTTTGCCACGGAAAGGGACAACAGTTCCCAAGGGAGGTTTTGGAGTCCTGGTCCCTGGCTGCTCTCCCGTCCCAGTCTGGCCCCTTGGATGAAGGGCATCATTCTCCAGCGACCCATACCCTGCCCGAACCACAGGGAATTCAGTTTCTGGATCAAATGGGCTCTACGCACCATCAACTCCAGCTCTTGGGATCAAGGGTCTTCAGGGTAGTGCATGTAGCCCTTGCAGGGTGTCTGTGGTGTGAGAGCCCACCAGGATGGGTCATGTACCCCCAAACCCCCTTCCCACCCAAAGCAGCACGAGCCATGACCTCTTACCTGCTCCGCTTCGGAGTAGGGGTTGTTCAGGACCACGGACACGTTGCTCTTCCCCCACAGGTCACCAAGGACGCGGTTGTTCTCCATCTGACCCGGTAAGGATTTCTGCAGCTTGTTTTCCTCTTCCCTGAAACTGGAGGGTTAAAAACCATTTGGGTCAGTGGGCTGGAGGGCAGCTGGGTGCTGGGACCGTGGGGCCAGGTCCCAGACCAGAGGCTCAAGGACCCATTCCAGCTGCTTCCCACAGGAGTGAAAACTCAGTCATCGCCCCACGGGAGAGGAGGAAACTCAATGCCTCTGCCGAGGCGATGAATCACCGCGGTGAGGGCAACCCAAACACGATAGAAATTTTGCCACGCAGGCAAGCTTAGTGCCCGCAAAGCAACAGGAAACCTCTGCCCTGACACTGGCTCTGGTGGGGTTACTCGCCAGACCTTCTGCACCCCAAAAACCAAGCTGGAGCCCTGCGAAAGCAAGCACGGAGCTGGGGAGAGGAGCGCCGCACGCAATTCCAGCTGCTAAACCTCCCAGAAATACCTCCTTACAAAACCAGCCGAGTTTGCGAAGCAGCTTGGTTGTTTATGAGCGGAGGAGAGGGAAAAAAACCCAAGAAAAAATTGGTGGCTCCCAGGAGGGAGAGACAGCTCTCTCTCTCCTCTCCCTGACCTTTACAGATGCTGCAAATGCCGGCGAGTACAAGGTGTTTTACTCAAGCAAACGGGCAGACTGCCTCCACAGAGCTGGGGATGTTGGTAAGGCGGAGGGACTGAGGATGTCCCCAGTGCTGGCTGCCCTGGCCTACGTGGTGACGCTGGCATAGCTCTGGGTGCACGCAGCCTGTCACGCTAATTTTGCCCGAGGAATGTGCCACAGGGTGTTGGCGAGGCTGTTCAGTGCCATCCGAGCAGGTGATGGAAAACCGCTGCCGTCTGAGCCCTTACGAATGAGAAAAACAAATGGGGTTTTGGGACGTGGTCTTTGGAGAAGGCAGGCTGCGGAATCGGCGCCGAAGGCACCAGCCAGCCACCCTGGTGAGACCACACGTGGGAAGGAGCTCCGCAGGTCGGGCAGCCGCGCTGCCTTCGCCCTTGCTCAACAGACCGTTGAGGTAATGTGCTCTGGCAATGGTTTTGCTCCTGCTGTCAGTTCTTAAAAGTCTTCCAGATGCCCACTAAAGTCAGTAATGAGTCTTGCCATTAACGGCAGCAGGCTTTGGGCACCGACCAAAGTAGTACACTCGCACTCAGGACAGAATTCACACCAACACAGGGCTCTTGTCACCATCTCGGGAAGACGCATACACGTGAACGAATTCAGTTTCACAACACTCCTTGCCCCTCAGCTCATATCTTTAGGCACAGCTGAAGGAAAACATTTTGTTTAGAGATGATCTCCCTGTGCTCCAAGTAATTTTTCTGCACTTACAGAGCAACATTCAGCTGCCAAAATATCACGCCTGGCTCCTGGAGACCTTCCAAACATTGGCTGCCTCAGGGTGAAAGTGGCCAGCTTGGTGCAAGCGAGGAGGTACAGGTGCCACAGGGGCATTTTCTACAGGGTTTGTTATGCCCACCCCAGAAGAAGAAAGCTGTTCTTATGTGACTTGGCTCACACAAGTACCTGAAGGGGTTGCAAGCAGATAAAGCACAAGAAACTCCACCTGCCGCAACGCACAGCTGCAGACAAAGCCAACACGTCCCGGCTCTCTGCTGCATGGCAGTGGCACTGCTGGGAGTGTTCAGCAGCCACGCAGGTCCCAGGGCTGGGGACAGCTACAAACCCTACGGTACCCATGCTGCCCTCTACCACAGGGCAAGCTCAGGGTCTCCTGACACGTCCAGCTTGCCTCCATCTAGAAAATTCTGAGCAGCAAGACAGAGAATGAACAGAATAAAAATTCAGCAAATTTGGCTCTTTCCTCTAACTCAAGGCCAGCTCTTAAACTTCCCAGAGAAAACTCATTTCCAGGGCTGCACATCCCTGCGCTCTCACCCTGAGCCCCATCAGACTGGGGAGACTGGAGGCAGGTCAGCACAGAGCCGCTGAGCGCATGAAACGAAGGGCGTACACAAGCCGTCTCTCGCAGCCGGTAAGCCCCAACGTGCTGCTCCCCATAACTGGCCCAAAATCAAGACGCAAGCACGAAACCCACAAGGCGATGGAAGAAATCCCTTGGCTTTACCGGTGTCTGGGGCTCAGCGGAGGGAAACTGCCTCCTGCGGAACCACGGTCCCTCTCCAGGAGCACAGACTTTCCCTCTGCGCAGGCAGGAGATGCTCGGGCAGACAGACCCCGGCGTGCCAGATACCCACAGGCACCTCCGAAATGGCGCTGAGTGTACGCCTGCGGGCGCCTGGCACAACCCGCTGTTTCCACGAAGGTGTCTGCAAGCCCGTGTGAAGAGGTGTCTGCCGGCACGAGGGTACCTCGGAGAGGAATCCATCAATTGGCAGTAGCAGCTGGAGGTCGCGGCCGGGAGGCTGCATGTGTAATCTCGTTGTCCACACACCAGCAAAGCCGTAAATGCCGATACCTGTGCCAACAGCACGGAAAAAGACCAGATGCTGGGATTGAGTCATCGCTGTAGTCGGCCTCTTTGTGCGTTACAAGCACTGCTGGAGCGGGGCCCTGCTCCCATGCCCTCCAGCATCACACGGCAGCGAGACGCGCTGTCCCCGGGAACAGTGGAGTCCAGGTGGGCGTTCGGGGTTGGATGCTCAGGAGAAAATGGTCCACGTCCCATTGCATGCTTGCAACTGGGGCAGAAACGGGTTGCGTAGTGCTGTTCTCGATGGACTTCTGGCTGCGTGACCAAGCCGGCGAGGTGCTGCCCTCGCCCTTAGCCTCTGCCTCAAAAGCCCAGTCAAGCACAGCTGTGACAAAGCCATCAGGCTGAGCTCGTGGCTGCCGTCTCCGTGCTGGCGTTGTGCTCAGTGTCGGGCGAGGAGGCCTGTTCCTCGCAGGGTGGCGGGTGCATGCCCCTGCGCTGAGCTAGCGCAGACCTCTCCCGGATGAGGCTGCCCAGAAGTATCCGGCTCTGTCTTTTGGAGAGAGACAGGGAGAGAGAAGCCCATTCAGAGCAGCCGCAGCCTCACCCCAGATGGGGGGAAAAAAAATATAGGAAAAAAGAAAAATTAATGACTTCATTTTACAAATATTTCCTGCCCTTTTCTTGTAACTGCCTTGTTTGCGAGCTCTGACAGAAACAGGGTCTTTTGGGTCAGTTATTTTCCTCTCTTGCCTTGGCTTCTCCAGCTGCCAGCAGAGGCGCAGGGTGACGAGGACTCGGACGAGGATGCCCCTCACACACTCAGCGAGACTGGCAGGATGGCCGAAACGCCAGGCCCCAGCTCAGCCTCCAGATAATGTATATCCAAGAGCAATTTTTCACAGGAGAGCCCAGGAGCCGTTCTCCCGGGTTGAAGCTGGGCAATGGGGAGGGCGCAGGTCCCCGAAGGGTGTTCCGAGGCAGCCAGGCTGGGCTCCTCTGGGGAGCCGCTGCGGGAGCAGGGGAGAGGGGAGCTTGCCCTCAGCTCCCGACAGCCTTTGGAGGGAGATATCCTCCCAACTGGCCATCAGACCCGACCGGGACGAACCTCTGCAACATGGCAGTCCTCCCTCAGAACCCCCGTGTTGTATAGGATTTTTAAAATCACCTCTTCAGCGTCTTCGAAGAACTGGAAGCAATGCTGAAGCTCTGGTCCTTGGAGGCACTTGTTTTGCTGAATGCTCCCAAAGGCCAGATCCAGGATCCAGAGATCCCTTCCGACCTGGGTCCCACTGCCCGATCCAGTAAATACTATTTCAGCATTAACAAAATCCTTTGGATCCAGAGCAGGTTTTGGGGAACGGACCCCATCTGAGGTCATCTTTTGTTCTGAAAGCAAAAATTTGTTGCTTAAAAACAGAAAGAGGAATCCTACCCTCCCCCACCGGCGCAAAGGCAGAGCCTTGGATGCTGCCTCACCTCGGAAAGAGCATCTGGCTGTTTGGAGAAATGAGAGGCACCACTGTTTTCTTTTGACTAATTTGATGATGTTGCAGTGCTCAGAGTGATGAAGCAGAAGGGAAGTTGCTGAGACAGCCCTTTGAGAAATTTCTCCAAAGATTTTCCAAAAAGAGAGGAAAAAAAAAATAATGAGCAGAAAGAAAGTTTGTCACTTCGCTCCTTTGAATTTGCCTGGCAGAAGCATCTCTCTGATTTCCCAGGCGGAGAGGAGAGGTACCGCTACCTGCTGCAGTCCTCAGGGACCAATTCAGATGGACCGATACGGACGCCGATGTCCACGCTTCCGAAGATGGCTCTCGTGCCGTGATGCTGACAGCAGCACCCCGTGCCGCGACCGCGGGAGATGGACTCCTTCCAGACCCTTGTCCCCATGGCTGCAAACCCTGTGCTGGCAATTAGGACTGCGTGGGAAGCCCACTCGCCCGCACACCTCGCTTGCTCTGAGCTGCGGGAGAGAAATGCTTTCTTCTTCCTTTCTTCTCCTCTCCTGGCGCATCCTTGGAGATGGCTGCAAGGCTGCTGGCTGCAGACCCCTCGCCTCGAGGGTTAAAATAACATCTGGCACCACAGCACACGTTTGAGGGAGAGGCAGGAGAGGGGATCGGGCAGGATCTGGGATTTGCAAGGTGCAGAGGATGGAGCAGAGCTCAGGAAGAAGGGGGAATGTTGGAAGCAGAAGAAATAACTCCAAGAGGTGGAACGTGCTCCCCAGATGGGCAGCAGGGCCAGCGTGCCCAGAGCAGGCAACTGCAGAGTCATCAAAGCAAGAAACCACCTCCTAAATGAGAAAGAGAACCTTGAACAGCACCAAGGAAAGAGGACAAAAGCCTCGCTGACCAGCGTGCGGCATGGCTGGATGAAGGTCTTGCGTTCTCAGAAGGTCAGAGTGTTGCTGGGTTGTGCCCGGCACTGGGATTAGGGACTAATGAGCCGAGCAAGCTGCACGGAGCAGCTGCGGAGAGAGACCTATGAAATGCGAGGCTGGTAAATGCCGTTGAGTAGGCATTGACGGATAAAGACCTGGGAACTTTTTTTGGGAACCAAGCCATCCCAAAGTCCCACTGGCATCATTTGAGATTCAGCCAGCATCAGAAGCAACCTGAAACCTCCACGCTCGTCCCTTCCCAGCTATGCCCGAAGAGCACCCAGAGGATTCCAGCCTCAGCGTCGTATTTGGAGGCCAAACATAATTCAGGTCTGCTGGGAGAGCGCCGGCTCACACGTGGGCCATGGGTTAGTCTGCCAGGACCTTGTACAAGGAGAACAGCCATCCCACGGGATGCAAGAGGCAGCACCTGCACAGGTAAAGGGTGCTGTGCCGACCGGTCTGAGAGGGCTCCTCGGGGGTATATTTGAGTGGAATAAGTTATCTGCAGGCACAAGATGCCTCTCTGGATGAGAATGATGTAGTCAGAGTGACGAGGAAGAAGAGTCCACCAAGGGAGAAGGGAAGGGTTGTTCACTGCCGAAGCTTCCTACTTCACCATTTTGCGGCGCGGCAATAACGTGATAGTTTCAGGGAACCTTTTCCTTTCAGAGGTTTTAAAGTTTCGTGTCCAAGTACAGAATAACGAAGACATCAGATATGCAAATGAAATGTTTTGAGCAACACAAAGAGATTTTGGCGGTGACAGAGGAGGTGGGAGGAAGAGAATTTTCTCTTCGAGAACTGCAAAATTACGGGGTTTGTTCCAATGCAGGATGGAGCCTGAAACCTTGAAACCCTTCATAAACAGAATTCCTGCTCTCAGCACGCTTCGCCCTCTCAGGGCTGCTGATGCTGCTTTTTGGACCAAAACTGCCATGCTTCCATCATGCTGTTTATGTTATGGAATAGACCTGAGAAGAAAAATAAATACTGGCAACTCGGTTGGGGGGGAGAGGGAGGGAAGATGGGACATGACAACCTCCCTAGAGCTCCGAGGGAAAAACAGACCTAGGTTAGCTGGCAGCGAGTGAATCAAACTCTATTTTTGTTTTCTAACCCCCGGTGAGCCTCATGGCAGAAATGCCAGCTCTCATCATACCTTGTGCCCCACTTCAATGCTCTGTTCTAGGATCGACTTCATCGCAGACGGCTTGAGCCGAGCAGCAGACATTCAGCCGCAGCTTTTTCCAGCTGTAAGGTGCCCACCATGGACCCAGGGCACCTTACAGCTGGAAAAAGCCAGGTCGTCCCAGGGGCAACTCCTCTGGGGAGCACAGACCATGGCTGCAGGGAATGGAGGTGGACCATTTATTTCCCCAATGTATACTTAACAGTCTCCAGTTCTCCTTGCAAGTAATGTTAGAGACATGGGCTGGAAGCCCAAAGCATCAGGAGTCGTTTGAATCGCTTTTGGCAGAGTCCACCTTGAACAAGAAGTGTCTGGCTCCTTGAGGATAACCTCAAGTTCATTTCTGCCCTAGGAAAGCTGTCACAGCCCTGCAAGCCAGACCAGCTTTGACAAAGTGCTGCAGGCTGTGAAGGTCAGCACCAGGCAAAGATGGAGGCAGAATTGGATTGGTCCCAAGACCAGCATCTCCAGCTGGATCGATGGTCAAATGGTCCAGCCTTTAGGTGTCGAGCTCAACCTTGAGCGAGGTTTTGCATCCTCCTGGTGCCTAGATAGAGAGGTCTATTCCTGTTTTGACTAATGCCAGCTTTGCTTGCTCCCCCCCAGCCTGGAGAAGTCACAGCCGACAGCGTGAGAGCTGCATCAATCTGACAAGGCTCGCTGATTTTGTTGGGCATTTCTTTGGCATCAGCCAACAGTCTCCACAGTTAGCTGCTCCCTGACCTTTCTTCACTCCTTCTATGGACCAGAAAGACTCGCACTGCAGAAGACCTTCATGATGCCCCAGCTCTGTCTGAGACCAAGCAGAGGAGATGAATCATCTCCAGCACGTCGCGGGAGTGGGAGAAGAGGCGGCTGAGCAATGCCCTTTACACTACAGAGCGGCTCTCAGCAAGTTTTCCCTGAAGTATGTCTCCTTTCCCACTTCTCTGCTCGGGCCCAGGTCTTCTCACTCGTATGGAGTCCTACCACAAGAGTGAGGCTGCAGCTTTTCATCAAGCAGAAGACTGAAGACTAATTTGGACCAAAAAGTGGATTTTCAGTTCCAAGGTACATAGATTACATAGATATTTTTTAAAAGGTATTGAAAAATAAAGTGAGTGGAGTTTTGATGAAGTACCCACTTTGCTAATATTCTTGCTGCTTTGAGGTCCTTCAGTTGAAGTGAACTCAAAGTGTTTTGGTTTAATCTCCATATGAGAAGAGATCCCTCAAAGAAAAATCACATTTCTCATCCTTTTCCCCAACTGGAGCAGAATTTTCTCAGAGAATCAACAGCTGGTGGGGTGGGATGGGGACACAGTTTGAGGGATGAGGCTGTACCTTGTATGAATGCTTGGGATTGTGCCCTCAGGGGGCTTCACCAGAGTACAACAGCCAGCTTCACCACAGCAGCCTTAGGAAAAACCGAGGGACAGCAGGGATTTTGAAGCACTCCTGCACATTTTGTTGGATCTCTAGTCAAACACAACCCCTTCAAGGTCTCAATTCTTTGGATGCTTAAATCACGTTCCCCCAGGGATGGGTTTATGCTGGATCAAAGGACATGCTGTCTAGGCAGGTGGCCCTCAGCCTTCCAGGGAGAGTGCTGGGCTCGAGGGGTTAATTTGCCTCCTATTGCACAGCAGAGACCAAAACCAAGGGTTCCCGAAAGCAGCCAAACATGCTGAGACCCAGGAGCATGCGTGGCGGAGAGGAGGCAACAGGGAAGGATGGGGAAGGATGTCCCTGATCACGCTCTGTCCCACTGCTCTTCCCCAGACGTCTGTCACCCGCCGCCGGTGCCGAGCTGAGCTGACTCAGTGTGACCACCCTAACGGGCTTTGAGTAACCGTGTCCTCCGCGGAAGAAATGCACAATTTGGGAGAGAGCAGAAATGATGGCGCAAAAGCAGCTGAAAATAGAAGGAAAAAGATGGAAAACACACGGCGTGGGTGTTGTTTTGTGATGGGAGCGATCAGGAGCTCAGCCCGGACTCTGCTGCCAAGCTGGGCAGGGAACCCACCGCAGGGATCCCGCTCCTCTGCAGCCAGCATCTTAGCCTTTCTTCTCTTGTTGTTTCTGATAGAAAATAAAAAATACCATTTTCTCCCCCTCCCTATGGAAGCAGGTACAGCAAGGGAACCTGAAGCTACAAATCCCTCTGTCACCGAGCCGAGATTACCAGCTTCAGTGAACCCTCCTGAAACAGCCTCCTGGCTTTGGCCAGCCAGTCGATAACTGAGGGCAGCCACAACCTGCAACGGCACTGGACACTGCTGAAATGCGTTCGGGGACTTGGGGAAAGGCAACGGGGAAAGGCGATCCATCGTTGCTAACAAACGGCTGGGAGGCAAGGGAGCCGGTACCAACACGAAACGGATACTCGTAACATTTTCACCAAGCATGAAGGGCCACAGGGCGCCGCTTCGGCTCTGGAGCGATGATCTTCCTCTGTAAACACCTCTCAGAGAAGCGCTGAGGAAGGTCGGGAGGGCACCGCCACCCACACGGCCCCGTGCAGAAGCGGGGATCAGAAATGAAGCAGTTCCATCCACACGACGGGACGTCACCCTCCTCAAGAGGCTGTGGGGCCAGCATCCATACGTGCCCACCCTCGTTATGTGCATACACATATCGAAATAATTAGCGTGGTCTAGAAGGAGCAGAGGGGATGAACAGGCAGCTCTGCTGCCGCGTTTCCACAAGGGATGGCCGTTTCTGAGCTCTCAACGGGAAACATTTCCCCCCTTTTTTCCTACGCACAGAAGACGGGAGCACCCAAGGCAGGTCCTGCTGCCCTTGCACAGAGGTCCCCTTGGCTTCAGCTGGAGCTGCACTGGGGGTCCCCTCTCTGCTCCCCAAAGCCAGAGCCTGACTGCCACGCGCACAGAAGGTTTTGAAACTCGTTTCTCCTGGGAAGCACCGTACTGGGCTGGTCTGACCTTCCTCCTCCCTCTCCGGCAGTTAATAGCAGATTTCAAGGGGAGAGCGCCAAAGCAGGACAGCAAGGACAGATGATGCCACAAATCTTATTTGGCAGATGGGGAAACTGAGGCACAGGACTTTGTTTAAAGCTTACAACAAGCGAGACTGAGAACATGAAACAGAAACAAATCCCAGCTCAGCCCGTGATCCACCACGTCACATAGCTCAGCTTTCCATGAGACATTACTCCCACTGTCTCCCCGATTTCCCACGCTTACATCTTTCTGCCTTTCTTCCACTGTCTACTCCCAATTTTTCATTTCTTTTATCTTCCCCTCATCAATCACTTTTTTTTTTTGCATCCCTTTCTCTCCGTTTCCATCCCACCATGTCAGACAGCAGCCACCTCTGGAGACCTGCCCACCGACACCCAAACCAGCCACGTTGGGTAGCCAAAATGAGCACATTTCACCAAAAGTAAAAAAAAACTTATTTAGGGACCTACCAGTCCACCTGGACTTCTATATCTCTTGTCTCTACCTTGGAGGGTGCATCTCCATTGCTGTCCTTACTGCTGCTCTTCAGGAGATCCAGGACAGGCTCAATTTCTTTGAGCAGTTCATTGTCTTCTACACTGCCGTTGAGGCACGGGTGACCACAAGCACCCTCCTTCCCCTTCCCACCATCCTGCCCTTTGCTGCCAGTAATGACGCCGTTAACATGGACCATCGGCTCCACCTCCCGCCCGATCTCTCTTGTCCACAGGGAGCCCATGGTGCGGTCGGCTGCTGGCAGCAGCTGCTCTTTGCCGTGTAGGCTTGGGTTGGACAAGTCAACTGCCTTCGGAGTCGGGCAGAGGGGTCTGGTGACACGGATGGTTTTCGGTGTCCCGTCACCTGCAAAAGTGGTCTCCAGGTGAGTGGTGAAGCCCTCAGGGCCCCGCAGGATGAGGACCACGTAGGTCTCGGAGGCGATGCTTCTCAGTATCTCCAGCGCAGTCTCATAGCTCATGTCCACCAGGGGCTTGCCATTGACAGCTAAAATGATGTCACCAGCCTGGATGAGGCCGCTCTGCTCTGCAGCCCCTCCCCGGATCAGGTCCGAGATGATGACGGGCGGCTTGCTGACACGCTCCTTCACCAGGAAGCCAAGGCCGCCCACCTTGCGCTTGAAGAGCCTCACCGAGATGACGTTGGGCTGTATCTGCTGCACGCTGAACACATGCTCTTCCATGGCAGTCCCCCTCTTCAAGCCTGCTGACCAGGACCTCAACACCCGCTGAGCACAGAGAAATTCGCCGTCCGAGATGCTTATCCACACCGGCGCAGGGAAGGGGCAACTCTTTAGCCTTTGAGGGACTGGCCTCACTGCAAAGCTCCTCTGGGCTTCAGCTGCAGGCTGGCTTTCTGCAGCATGCTCGCTGCCGCCTCTCTCCTGAAGGGATGTCCTGAGGAAAGCAGGGTGTATCAGCAGAGGACAGCAAGGCTAGGGGCAGGGCAGGCAGGGCTGGGCATCGTGCGGCCGAGCAGGGGACGGAGGGGACAACATGCCAGCTTCCAGTCAGCCTCTGGTCCTGCGCTGGGCAGAGGCGGGGAGGCAGCCCGCTAGCTTCACCGGCATCCCTCCAAACGGTCCGCCAGCTTCTTCAGCTAGAAAGGAGGAAAAAAAACAACAAAGGAGGAAGAAAAGTGAGACAGGGCAGGCGTAAGTGCTGGCTCAGCATGGGGCTCGGCACGCCACGGGCACCCGCATGCATCAGCCCGTCCCCACAGATGCCATCCCCCGGGCTGCGTTTGGGAGACAGGCTGCAGCCTCCCATCGCTCTGGGCTTTGTTTCCTCCACTCCCCCTGCAAAAATCGGCACCATCTGTTCGGCGGGGGCCAGGAGAGCACGGGGGGAGCCCTGGGAGGGGGCTGCCGGGCAGCCTGGCTCAGACCCTCCCTGCTTCGCCCTTGGATCGCAAGCAGAAAAACGGTGCAAGCGAGCGGTGCGAAGGGGTGGAGCCGCGTGGGGCTCAGCGCTGGTTTCTGCCGGCGGACGATCTTGTCTCCGAGCGTTTTCCAAAGCACCCAACAACCTGATGGTCGAGATGGGTCGGGGCAACCAGATGGGGGATATACGTCCCTGCCCAGGACGAAACCCGTACTGTCACATCCAGAGGCTGTTTTGGTGCTTCAGGAGAAAGAGCAACAGCCGCGAGCGAAACAAGGCAGCAGGCGAGGACACTCAGCTCCCCTTACCCCGAGTCGCAGCCAAGCACAACGGCAAGAGCTTTGAAGCCTGGCGACAGGGATCACAGCCTCAGCCCGTGTCGGCTCCTCCTCTCCCCGTATTTCAAGCCTGGCACAGGGATGCAGGAGGCGAAGCTCGCTCCCCCATGCCCAGCCCCGCCACCAGTTTGCAGTTTTCCCAAGCAAACTGCTTGAGCTGATGGAAAACCATCTAGAGGAGAGCAGGCAATCAGTTTCCCCAGCTCTCAGGGGAACCTCAGGCAGCTGGGCACGACTTTTTACCACCCTCGCGTGGCTTAGGGAGCCACGTCTCATTGACTCCTGATGGCACCCAGGTTCTCACATGCCCACCCTTGCATTCAATAACTTCAGCTCCCCAATCCTCTCGGCGTTCCCCTCCCATTTCTTAGATGCTCTGGAGAACATTTCTCTCCGGAACTGTGCCCTGACTTTTAGCAGCAAGCTGAAATGCAGATGCCTTCTTTTCTTGTTTCAATCTAAACTTTGGGGAGAGAGCAGCGGGCAGTAGACCTGCAGGCTGGAGGCACTGGCGTGCCAAGGAAAACACTCTCCTGTCTCCCAGAGGTAGCACGTTCCGGGCAGCATTTGCACCTTCAGATGCCTCACACCGAGCCCCACTCTACCAGCAGCTCTTTCCAGCACCTGGATGGGAAAAACAGGGATCCGAGGAGCAGGGTAGTGACACCAGCTCCTGCATTAACACACTTGCGCATTTTCATCCTCGTGTGACGAAGGCTGCTGACCCCAGACTGGCTTTTTACAGGCAAGTAAAGAATAAATCAATCAGAGCCCTATAACGCAAGCCGATGATTTAACCCTTATTGCCCTTCTGCCCTGCAGAGCACTGGCAGCATGGAAAGGGTTAAATGCCACCTGCACAGGTCGGTGGGGAGTCACCTCCTCGAGGGCTAATTAGCCCGGGTGACATAAACGCTAATTGCTGGGTGACTTGACCTTGCAAGTGGCCCTGGCCAGAGGCCGGGGGAGCAGGACCTCTGCCAGCCGTGCCGGGCTGTGCCACCTCGCAGGGCAGCAGAGCAGGACATCTCCTCCAGACCCTTGGGCCGCCCGGGGAGGGAAGGTCACAGTATTTGGGGAGGAAGGAGGGAGGCAGGGACCTTCTCGGACAGGGAAGGGGCTGCCCCTCTCCCTTTCCAGCCCCTCCATCCCTTTCCCAGCCTGGCCCTGGTTTCACCGGCAGCGCTGGACACAGCGGCACAGGTGGGACCCTGGCCAATTCCCCCTCCTCTTTTCCAGGCAAGACCCCCCAGGCTCTTCGGTGCTGGTACCAGCCCACAGGACCCGCTTCCTTCTCCCTGCCCAGGGTCTGTCTTTTACTCACCCTGCTCCCAGCAACCCACCAGCACACCCAGGAGCACAGCGTGGTCCCTGCATCCCGCAGCCACTCCCCTGATCCCCCCCACAAATGAGGTCACCGTCACCCCAATGTCCAGGCAAGCCACTGATTCACGCGGGACTCATTTCCAATGTAAGAGGTGACGCTGTCAGGACGAACGAGTCTTTGAAAGCAATTTAAGAACCAATTTAGAAGACTATCGCCTTCCCTGTCCAGTGCGCAGCCCTGTTGTTTGCTCTGGATTAGTCACCGGCTCACCAAGTCCTCGCAGTCGGTGGAGTCTGCGTACGCATTGTGCCCATCTCTGCGGGGCCAGGGCCATCTCAGGGACTGCCCAGCCAAGCCCCTGTCACCACCAGGCTGGAGCCGGAGGAGACGATGTCTTTTGGCCCAGCTCGATCACTTACTGAGGCGATTCAGGGGAGCGGGGTGATGCTGAGCTCCCTGGAAAGGGCCCTCATCCGCCCCAAAGAGCTGAGAAACCCCAAAGTGTTTGCAGTCTCTCTTCTCCCACCAGGCCAATTTCCAGTTCTTTCCTCCAAAACGCTTCTAGAAAAGCTTATAACTCTTTACACACACACAGCTCCAGTCTGCAAGATCCCAGGGATCAGCGTTGTTGCTGGGTGCACATCCTTCCCCGTCCCCAAACCCAGTGACATCTCAGCATTCCTTACCAGAGGGAAGAAAAGAAAAAAGCAGATTCTGGGCCACACCTAAGCACCCAGCCCGGGCTTTCTGCAAGATGGGCGCGAGCACCAGCAGCATCCCTGCAGACAAGCCACCCTCCCAGACCTTGCCCGTGGGTGGTCAGCAGCCGGTATCTCCCCCCGCCTCGGCTGCGGGCTCTGCGGAGCGGCTGGGGGCTGGCTGGAAGACAGGGAACGACGTGATTTGCCTGTTCGGGATCCTTTTTCCCCCTCTCTTGAACTCCAGCCTTTTCTTTCCTATTTCTCAGCTGCTCCCCAGAGTAAGAAAGGTCAGAAAAATCCAGAAAGCAGCAAGGCAGGTGAGGAGACTGAGGGCAACCTGTCTCTAAGCCCCTGATTCTTCTGCTCCTTCAGGGAAGAGCTGGACAAGCGTTTTCGCAGAATCATAGAACCATCTAGGTTGGAAAATAACCTGAAGTTCCTCAAGCACAACCTTTTTGCAGTTACGAAATATCTTGCCCAAACTCCGACTGAAGATGGGAGGGACAGGGAGAAGTTCTGCTGCCTGCTCCTGCCCTGGAGACGCCTGGAAGCACGGGGAAGACCTCCCCAGGCACCCGGCGTGGGCCAGGGCTTCCCCCACACCCAGCTCCCAGCGCGTCCTGGCACGTTGGCATGCCCGTTCCCAGAGGGACACGCTTCGGACGAAACCTGAAGCATTCGACCCCGCGCGAAGCGAGAGGGAGACGCCGGCTGTCTACAGCGCGGGTGGCTGAGCTGAACTCAGCTCTCCCGACGAGCGCCGTTAGGAATCTGATTTATGAACCCAAGAGCAGCCAGTACGTTTGCCAGGTCGTACGTTTAACGCTACAAGAGTCATCACATCTGACTCCTTAAAACAAGCGAGAGCGGTGCAGCGAGCGGGGCTTCGTAGGGGTGAGTGCTACTCGGGTGGAAACACTGATTTCACCCCCGAAAGACAGCTGGGAGATGGCCGATGCCACGGGCAAAGCCGGGCTCAGCTCCCCGCTGAGCCACCCCCCCTTGGACAGGCATCCAGGGATGGTGCCATCCCACCCCCTGCCTCAGTTTCCCTCCCTTTCCAAAGCACAAAACTGCCTCTAAATACAGAAGAGCAACAAGCCTTGCAGAGCTGCAGACTTCTAGCACCCCAGACAAGCGTTAACTCTGATTCCGACACCGATCGCGCTGGCATCGCTCGTTGGGAGGCTTCAGTCAGCGCAGGGAAGAGCAGCGGAACAGGCTCCCCTCCGGCAGCGGCGCAGGCATCCGCCTAACAAACAAGCCCTACGAAAAGCAATAACAGAAAGCTTTTAGAGCCGCCAGATAACATTTCAAGCAACATACGCTAGCACATACGTTAATTGGATGATTTGATTTAGAAAGTAAAGCAGAGGAGAAATAAATCTTCAGAGCTTAGCACCATCTCTTCACTCTCCCAGCCAGGAGCTGCAGGCTATGGCGAGCTGGGATGTGCCCAGCATCAGCCCTTCGGTGCGGGCACTCGGGTCGCCCTTGCCCTCACAAATTGATTTTCAGCCTTGTCTTCGCTGCGGTAATGGCTTACATTTCTACGTGCCAGCTTTAAATGGACACCATTGTCTTATTTAATTAGCGTTCGTGGGATTTATAGCGTTCAATGAAGAACCCCAGGGCTGATGGATTTGTGCCTGTTTAGTTTTTACGACCCACGGAGCATCAGTGAATGTGAAGAGGAGCGATGGGATGCAACATATGCATAGCTACTGTAAACCTGCGTGTCCGTGCTTCTGAAAATGGAGCGTTAAAGTGATTCACTGGCAGCCGGCTCGCTCGTGCCAGCAGTTCTGCACTCCACTCCCGTTCAGTTCAGACCAGCACCACAGCGTTTTATGCACACAGCCTCTCAATCCTGAGAATATACAGACAATGTTCCCTCATCTATCTCTAATTATCCACCTCCCACCAACTTTGCCAAAATCCTCCTGGGAAGGAGCAGGCCCTTTTTCCTTCACAGCCAGACAACGCGCTCCGCTTCTCCCTTCCCATCCCCGATGCTCAAGGTTGGAAAGTCGCTGTCTCACCTGGGCCACGACATTTTCTTCGCCCCCCGTAAACTTGATCTACTCACAGCAGTGAAATAAATAAGAGGCACTTTGCCATCTGCGCGACACCCTGGTGCCAGCGCCCAGCGATGCTGCAGAGCTGCTGGACCGCTCCACTCAGCCACGGAAGGCATTGGGCTCGGGGAGGATGCTGCCGGAGGGATGAAGTGCCGAGGCCTCAGCCCCGGAGACCCCGCTTGCCTCCCACTCATCAGCGGGGCACGGGTGTTTGCACGGAAAACATGCCTATCACTGGTAAAAGAACAGTTAATTAAATAAATGCTTGCTTTCAGATAGAAGTAATTCTGTTTTCTGATAGAAATAAATCTACCTCCATTCCTTGAGAGAGTTCATTGCCTCTAACCAGGGGGCGCATCACGAGGAGTGTGGGCAGCGGGGTGAGGGAGGTTCTCCTCCCCCTCTGCTCTGCCCTGGGGAGGCCCCATCTGCAGTGCTGTGTCCAGAGCTGGGCTCCCCAGTTCAAGAAAGATGAGGAGCTACTGGAGAGAGTCCAGTGCAGGGCTACGAGGATGATGAGGGGACTGAGGAGAGGCTGAGGGAGCTGGGCTTGTTCAGCCTGAAGAAGAGAAGGCTGTGAGGGGACCTTAGAAATGCCGATAAATGTCTGCAGGGTGGGGGTCAGGAGTACAGGGCCAGACTCTTTCCAGTGGTGCCCAGCAACAGGACAAGGGGCAATGGGCACACACTGAAGCAGAGGAAGCTCCAGCTGAACATGAAGAAGAACTTCTTTCCTCTGAGGGTGACGGAGCCCTGGCCCAGGCTGCCCAGGGAGGCTGTGGAGTCTCCTTCTCTGGAGATATTCCAGCCCCGCCTGGACGCAGTGCTGTGCAGCCTGCTCTGGGTGACCCTGCTTGGGCA
>Ga0065711_1036454_pt1 | contig 20967 bp, 13 predicted proteins | sample Hoacrofraction12_FD_59098 | JGI IMG/M metagenome (GOLD analysis project Ga0065711, IMG submission 59098) | Hoatzin crop microbial communities from Cojedes, Venezuela - Epithelial fraction 12 v2 (version 2) | ecosystem: Host-associated > Birds > Digestive system > Esophagus > Crop | place...
TTCTTCCCTGGAGATATTCAAGACCCGCCTGGACAAGGTCCTGTGCAGCCTGCTGTAGGTGACCCTGCTTTGGCAGGGGGGTTGGACTAGATGATCCGCAGAGGTCCCTTCCAACCCCTAACATTCTGTGATTCTGTGAAATCAAAAAGTAGTCAGAAAGTCCTGCAAAAAATGTGTTGAGGTCTGAAAGACATGCCTTACTGTGAAATGCTAGGAATGAGCAATCTGCTTGTCTTGTTAAAAAAAAAAAAGACAACAAACAAGCAAGGAATGCTACTACTTAAATGTAAAAAATGTTTTTGATTGTGGTTGGCTTTTTAGTGTAGGAGGAAAAGGCATGACAAAAGAGAGTTTGAGGTATTTTTCTCTTGAAAAGAAAGAGATATGTAAGATTTAACTGCAAATAAAGCCCTTAAAAACCAAACCCACCCAGTGAATAATTAGCCACATTGACAGCAAGGTGCTGGATCTTCTACTCCGTACTGCTCTGTCTAAAGGTCCTTCTGAGGATATGACAGTTTCGGGCGAAATTACGGACCTGCTGCTGAGATTTACAGCTGAGGTGCTACAACTCGCAGGACCATAATGATCTTTTCCAACCTCAAAATTTGTGATTAGCTGACTAACGTCATTCTACTTTCCTTCTATGAATTCTGTTAAATCATATTGATGCATACCTGCTGAGGAAGTAGCCCTAAGTCCTTCAAGTTTGAAAATGAGGCATAAGACTGCACCAGTTTTGTACAGATTTACCATCGCTGAAATCGATAGCCTTGTATTTGAAGATAATCTTGAGAACGGGGAGACTGCAGAGTTGTTTCGGAACGGCACAACCTGTTCCCACCATGGAAAGAGCCATTAAAAAATTATACTGAATCCCTGGAACTAGAAACAGTACTTAATTTTGTTTCTACAGACATTAGTTCTGCTGAATACAGAAAATTACATCCTTCAGTTTGTCATTTTGTTTATATGTTTTTATGTTTGAAATAATATCTAACCGTTAAGTGGTCCTGACTGGAAAAACACCAGACTGTGTTTTCAATAAATAATTCCACTTTAATGGCAAAGTAATAATTTAGACAGATACAGTGCGCACACCTGCAAAAAAATATACGCAAGCTGGTTTACAAGCTAGAGGAACAATAAACCAATAGAAAATACATCATCCAGTTAAGTCCGATGACACCAAATACTTATTATTAGGGCTTTACAAAGACTACAAAACTTTTCAGATGATTTATTTCACTGTTTCTGTCTATTTACATGATATGTTACATCAAAAATGTACAAAATATAAAATGTGTACAGACAAATGTTTCACAAACAATTTCTGAGTTGTAAACTAGGTGGACTCACTGAGATGTATTGCAGGAAGTTTTGTATATGCAATATTGTGTGTTTGTGTGTTAAATATGGCAGGAAAATATTCGCAAGTTTGCTCAGAGCACAGGTACAGGAAAGAGCAGCTTTCCTTTAGTTCTTTGAGTCAGTCAAGGTGTAGGTGCTGACATTTTGCATCAGAAGCGGATCCAGATTTGGGGGGCATGATGTTGGTCTGACTGAATCCTACATGCATAAAATCAGTTAAGAGTTTTATTAGGGCAATAGCACCGTGTAGGAACCTCTAGATTCAGCGATGCAGCTCAGTGCCATTTGGAAACTGCATTGATTTGTCTTTGTTTTACAGCGAGTGACCACAGGGTGGCCACAAAGAGTTAATAGCACCAAATACACATCCTGAAGGTAGCATCCATGGAGGTGTACAGTACATGTCTACACAATGCCAAAGCCCTTAGATACCTTCTTGTTTATATGCACCTATTTTAACCAGATGCCTCTTGTGGTAAAAGAGGGTTTCCGATTATTCTGAGCAGTTTGAATGCAATCTGGTTGTAGCCTGCCATGACATATGTACTTAAAACATTTTCAGATTCTTTTCCCCCCAAAATGTATTGGCTTCACATAGATATTGAAACATGCTCGCGGTAGCACTGATAGCTCCTGCATAGTCATAACAACTGTAAGTACAGGACAAACACACCAGGTAATAACAGCTTTTAAGGTTTGCATTCTGTATTTGTTTGAAACATACAGGAAATCTCAGCAAGTGAAACATCTCTTAACACCAACAGAATAAAATACAATTTTGTTTGTTTGTTTTCAGTTTGATTTGTGCAAGGCTTTTTTTTTCTTTTTTTTTTTTTCCAATATTTACAGTACCCACCCAGTAGACTGTGCAAAACCAACCCACTTTTACAGTATAAACTCTTCCTCTTACACAGTGGACATCACTGCTTCAGTATTCTTTTATGCTGAATTCTTCATGTACAACAATAGCAATCAAAACAACATGCTAAAACTAGAAAAAGGAAAAAAAAAATCATATATTTGTGCTCATGCTGCATCAAGTGCATCCAGCTCTGCTGGATAAGAATTCAAAACATCTATCCTCCAAAAATTCCATTCCATGTGACCAAATGGGTTTGAGCTGATTTTCTCAACATTTAGGTGGCAGTGGAAGTGGGTTTGGGTTCCTTGTGTATTTCTGAGGGTAGGCAGAGCAATCTATTCACAAGATAAAAATATTATATAGCAACTGTTCTTTCTCCTATCCATTTCTTTAAAAAATCATGATATACAGATATGAGGCTACTGTGTTAACTGACGTTTTCTCATTAGTAAATGAAGAAAAAAACAGTGTAAATTACCAATGGTTTAGGAATTAAACCAACTGTAAAACTGTTCTAGAAATCTGTTTTAAGGCAGTGAGACAGCACCATAAGAAATGTTCCTTCTTTCACTGAAAAGGCTCAAACAAATGAAGCCCTAAAAAGCCTTTAATCAGTGTTGGTTAATAATTGGTATAAAACTGTTGTTAAGGAGTGGGCAGGTGGTTAAAAAAGACCTTTGTGGTAAAAACAACTTTATAAAATCTGTGACTCGTGTACTAAAAACTTGATGGAGCGCATCACCGTGACCATGGCAGTTAGAATTAAATTGGCACTTATCCAGCATATCACAGTCATGTTTTCTGGTGATTGCACAATACTATTTGTGCTTTCTGAGTTACTATCCTCATCTTTGACTCATTTTGGAATGGGCAGTAGCGTACAACACATCCACCACTGCAGTCCTGTGACCAGCACCATGTGGCACAACAGAGGTTAGAAGAGAATTAGAAGACTGCATTATTCACGCAGCGCCTCAGGGTAAACTAAAGGAAAAAAACAAAAAGAAGTTGCACTGTAAACTTGTATAGAGGAATAGAGACAGAGAGAGAGAGACAGAGAGAGAGAAAGAGGAAAAGAGAAAAAAAAAAAAATCCAGTTTGGCTAACACGTGTGCAATCTGCTTAGATGCCCTTGGTCTAGGGCCCTTTCCAGTTGACAAATGGAGTCTCATTCAGCTCCATAGGTATTGAAATGCCTTGAAATGAAACTAATTCAAGCTTTTCACTTCAATTTGTCTTCCTGACTTTGCAGAATTAGGTCTCCTGCCTACCTACAACACACCATTCTCACTCAGGGACCTCGGCGTGCTGCTTTAATACTGGCAGTGGTCTAGTGGAAACAGATTTTACCATAATCCTCCACCAAGGTTTGTCCCTTTCAGAGAGTTGATTCAAGGGATGAATCCAAAATGTCGTCATGGTGGCTGGTGCTATCACTGTCACAGCTTTGTGCGCTCGAATAGTTGGCTGCCTCTTGAAGCCTCATTAGCATATTCATCTGAAAGAAGAAAGCAATGTTTACATAATCTCCTCCCATTTAATGCTGCAGTGACCGTGTTAAAATTTAATGAAGCTCCCTTGCTGTATGAGGTGTGCTGGTATCTAGCTGAGGGGACCATACAAAAGGATTTCCGAAAGGGCAGGGTGTCAGCGGCTCCTTCTGGCACCCTTTTCATTGCCTTCTTGTCTTTAAATAGCAGTGTGAGTTTAAAGGTCCAAAAAGCCAGAGGGATACAATGGAGCTGCCTGACAACTCTCTAATTCAAGGGTGAGACCGGCTGCAGCTGCAACACTGGCAGGGGAAGGAAGCCATATCACAGCTGGACATCTGGGCCCATATTTGGAGACAGTCAAGCTTCCAGATAATTTTTGGATGGCGTAGGCACACTACATTGGAAAAGCAACTGAAAACATAATCACACTAACATAGCCCCTCTGCAAGAGAGAGACGGGGAGGGAGCGAGAGAGGGGTGGACCGAGGCCAGCTGCTTCATGAGAGTCCCATCTGCTGTCAAGGACCTGACTTCAGCAGGGGAGCAGCAACAGATCCTCCTACCCAGGAGAGCAGAGCCTCCACATAATTTGGGGGTTATTAGAACCTGAAGCCCATCAGAAAAATCATCAAAAAGCAGCATTAAGCCCCAGAAAATTACTTGGATGCTTGACGCCTAACTCTGTGTAATGATCAGGATTTTATTTATAAAACATCCTCTTCTGCCAGCATGCTCAGGGCTGCAAGCGATGTTGACATTGCTTTAGTGTTTTTCAAGGAATAAATATGCTGTCATTATAAAAAAAAACAGGCAATGAAAAACCAAAGAGGGGTATTCTTGTGTGTTTGTTTGTTAAGCCCCTTTTTCCAGTTTTCTCGGGAATCCTTACATCGCTATGGCTTCAACCTGCACAGCTTGTAAAGTTTTCTGTAGGCATTGAACAGTGTTTTGCTGAAGGTTTAATAGGTATCCACGTTTGAGAACGCAGGGTACATGTGGTGGGTGTGCAGTGCAGCCTGCATGTGACATGTCCGGTATCCCCAAGCGTGATGTCTGCCTCCCTGCGACCTCCACCACAGGCGGTGGCAGCCCTCCCTTCACCAGCTTCAAGCTTCTGATAGTTAGGCAGATACAGATACTGATCTCAGTGTGCAGGGAGCAAGGGTGACAGGACACTGAACTTGAGCTGCCCAAGTACTTTCACCATAGTGGAGGTGATGCACACTCACTTGCAGCTCAAATCTCAGGGTCAAACAAACACCCCAAAGCTTATGGACTGGTAGACAGGGGATCGAATAAGGGGCTTTTCTACTCTGCTTCAGGATGCAAGGTCTGGTTTTGGATACCAAACACTTCAGTGAGGCTGAGGAATCATTTTCTTAGCACTGATAAAAGTTAAATGGATTTTGCTCTGAGAAATTCCCTTTTCAAAGGGCTGCCTGTTTTCGAGAAGTACGGTTCTCTAAAATGGTATTTTGAATTGTGATAAAGGCAGTCTATAGAGAAAGCACTGTACAAGAACAGCAGTTCAATATATACAATTTAATAGTCTATTATCAGAGGAGGCAATGGAAAACTCAAATGTCTGGGATTGTATTTAAATAAAACAATACATGGCATTGAGGGAAATCAACCTCTTATCTTTTAATGACACCACACTTGCATTCCTTTTACATTAAGATTGTTATACAGTCATCAGTTATCTTGAAATGTTCTGAGGAATGGGAGGATGCCAGTCTAATTTGCATTTCCACTAAATTATCTATGATAGACAAGTTAGGTAATGTGAGTTTCTCAGTCCTTCATTTGTAGAACATAGATCAAGCACTGCCCAACCTGGAAAGGTGTTTTTAGAATTAACTGATTAATAAGTTGCTGAAGAGTTATAAGATTTATAATGATGAAGACCAGATACATTTCTGGGCCAACAGGAAATGTAAACAATTTAGGGACATATTAGTATGATGGTGATACCAGCCCTTCTGCTAGATTTTCCTCTTTTTTTCAACCTTTTTAGTAAACTATAATAGGATTCATTTTAAAAGCCCATTTTGGAACAGTTACACAGTAGTTGTTTACTGTACAGTGTACAATTTAACATGTGACAGTAAAGTACACATTGAAAAGTCCTGTCCCGAAAGTTTAAATCTTACCAAGGGATCTCCCTCTATATCAGTCTGTGGAACATGCTTCGAAGTTGTTCCTTCCTTTGCTGATGCATAACCTTCATAACCAACATCTTCTGGTCTTAACTGAAGCAACGATGGCCACTCATGCTGGAGAGATGCAGAGCTCCATGGATAAGTATCAGCTACCCACTTGGAAGGATCCTCCCAGGGTGCCCTCTTACCGTACATCTATATTATGGATATAACACGGGTAAGTATCCTACAGAGTTTTCAGTACCAGTTGTAACAGCAGACAAAAGTCATCAAAAACATCTAAACCATTGTAGTAAGTGGTTTGCTTTCAAATGTGCTCAGCGCTTGGATATAAGACGTTCAAAAGACCTCATCTCCAGTAACGCTCCTTCAATATGCAGAGTGGCTGCAAGTTGAAAAGCACTCCGTAACTAGGGATAATTGTAGGCAACAGTGGGAGCCACAAGTTTTTGATACAATGTGAAATGAGACCCTTAGGCAATTTGCTTAAGGTGTATCAGTGAAATTAACTCAGACCTATCTAAAACATTCGGGTCAACTGGATTTTGTTTGAAATGAATTAGGAAGTGCCAGTACAGATCGTTCTCTTCTCCTAGCAAAACGGGATGCAGAAGCAGACACCTGTCCACACCTTAAGTTTGAGACCTTTCACAAGGTTAAGAGAAGAAATTCACAAAGGGTATGTTTTCCCTACTATGAAGTAAAAAAGTGCTTATGAATCTGGAAGGAGGACAGAGGAAGGAAGAAGGAAAGTGTTGTAAGTTTAGTAAGTCTGGTAGCTTCCTCACTAAAATGCACCCTTCCGCACATTGCTGTTCACAGGCAACACGATAAACAAGAGCCCCTTGGTTGCTGCTTTACAGATTTCTTTTAGCTGTGACAGTGACACACTGGGATGGGCAGCCAGTCACCAGGACTTTCTGTGATTTTTTCCTAGCTCAAACAGCCTCACGCAATCCAAGGAGCAGCATAATATTGGCAGGGCATACACTCTTGGAGCCTTTAGATGGGCTGCACTCCTAAAGGGAGTAAAACAGTGGAGGATTTTAGTGCTAAAGCCAGAGAGGAGTTGTGCTTATCACTGCAACACCTGCTCCCAGGCACTTGCTGAATTCAGAGCTCCAGGCTAGGCAGCCAAGTTCCCTATATTATGCACAGAGATACTCAAAACTCCTTCTGCCCTGCACAGAGGCCAGGCTGCTAAAATAAGCCTAAATAAGCCAAGAGGAAATGTTTCTCAGCAAGGCAGCAGGCTAACTCCAGGCTGTAGGCAGCACTTCCCCTCATCTGAAATGAACAGCAATTAAATCTTTTCTGAAATCCGGAGCAAGGCTTGTAAATTCTGTGTCTGATAAGTGAGTTTGTAAAGTACCAGACTAGAAAGGCATTTTCTACCCATGCCTGGTTCCAGGAACATCTAATTATATCATATAAAAGATTTCTGTTTATTATTAATAATCTTATTCTATGGAAGCCTTCCAAAGCAGCTAAACATCAGAACGGTTCATGAAACAGCATATTTTCTTCTATATGCTGCCATCTTCTGCTCCACAACTGAAGTTTTCATTGAAGTAGGTACCCTGTATACTTGGGAAGATACGAGCATGAAGAATATCACTGCATTTTTATAGCTGGTCTAAACAAGCGCTGCTAATCTCACTGTGGCTGTTTGATCAGATATTTGGCAGATTTTTTCACAAGGCATAAACACTCTCTAATTCCCACAGAGATAAGCAGTTTTAGGAAAATGTGAGATATTCAGCCGGCAAAATGCTAAACCTCCATCGCATCAGTATGTGACTATGTCAATACAAGGTGATAAAGAAACCACAGCTGCTTACTTAGACAGCTCTTTGACTAGTCCATAACAATCCCCTCTGCACTGTGCAGTAATTTCTTTCAGTGTCATGTGTGGCAAAAAACTTTCCTTTCCACAAAGCATCTTTTCAGAGGACATAGAATTGCAGTGCATAAAAGAACAAGGAAAGGAAGAAAGCCAAATAAAAATTGAAAAACAAAAGGAAGACAGGATTAGTTCCAAGATTCAGGTTTTCTCCAAAGATGTGGAATGATCTGAAATCTTAATTTATATGGGACAGCTTAAAGCACTATCTACAGCAAATTTATTTGTAGCCCTCTTTCTATTAAAGTAGAAGAAATTTTAGTAGTTCATTAGCAATCAATGGATCTGCTGCTAACACCTGGCTCTGGGGAGGACAGGATAGAGGGAACCGTGAAGCACTCTAATCTGGTGGCACTGTTACCCACAATGAGAATTACGGTAAAGAGGAGAGATTAGCCCATACAGAGAAAGAATAAAGGAGGAACAAAACTATGGGAAATACAAGCAGGATTGCAACGTATAAGGGCAAACAGGGACAGACCTTCATGTTCAGCAGGGCCACAGTGTAAAATTGTCTCGATCTGGTTAGAAAAGGCCAGTAAACATTTTTTTTTTTTTTTGAATGGTGAAAATATCCTTGTTCACAAGCTTTCCTCCACAAGTCTCCGTGCCTACCTGAGTACGTATGTGGGAGAGGATTACACAGACCAAAGCTATTTTCTTGTGCTAGTGTAAGGACGATTAACGTAGGGGGGTAGGCTGAGACTGCCTTGACTCAGGGAGGCAATCTGAGCTCTATTTAGCACTGCTGTGAACTCTTTAAACAGCAGAAAAGAAGAACCTTCCTCCAGTCACAGAGAAGAAACCCTCTTCATAAAATACAAGATACGCTAGTCCTGGAACAGACAAAGCCAAATTCTACATCAAAGTGAGAGCAGGTCAAAAGGAGTCCAAGGCTGATTTCTATAATCCCTCCACAGATTTTCTTCTTGCAAATGCAAAAGCATTCATACTTGGATGCATTGGGTAAAAGTGGCTTAGAGAAAGCCTATGAAACTAATTAAAAAAAACCTGCTGGGAAGTAAATGACATACCTGAAGTCCTTCTCTCACAGCTTCCAGAAGATATGGCACCAAGGAATAGTTCCAGAGGTCTGTGAACCACACTCTGGAGCCATCAACATCCATAGGGCAAGGGAGGAAGAGGCGGGGACCTGAGAAATCAAGCTGTGTATTAAAAAGGTAGAACTAGGGAGCATACTAAAAATAACCTTCACAGAATTAAAAAAGTCATATTGGAGCAAAGTCAAGTGAAGGGAATACTAGTACAGGATTACAATAAGGGAGCTATCAATCGCCTCTTATTAAAAATGAACATGTCACTTTATCCAGTTTTAGGGCCTGATGAACACCTACAAATTTTATGGGCAAAACTATGTAAAAGGATGACTTCTTTGCTAACATAGCGATTCCACTAAAAGACCTCAGGTACGTGTATATCTCCCCCCTGGTAGTTTGCTGAATTGACTTGCTGTCCAAGTGATTTTACTAATGCAATTATACTGCAGTGTGAAAGCAAGGAAAAAAACTAAGCTTAGTAAAGCTGTTACTGAGGTATTTTTTTGTAAATTTAACTTTTAAAAATTATGATAATTTATTTCAAAGTCTTAGAATCATAGAATCATAGGTCTTTAGCAACCAAGGCAGAAATATCAGGAAATACATACGCTCTCATTAAACTTTCCATTTTAATTTCAATCTTGCTGCCTACTAGACAAATTCCCCACACTGATGTTGTACTTCCCATTGAGAGATGACAGCTCGTAAAAAGATAACATATCCTTCAAAAACCTCTAAAATGCTTGGCCTGCATCCTTATTTTAAACCACTCCACCAATGGACTCACCAATGGTTACATCTGAAGAGCTGTGCGTTTCCAGGAAGCTGTTGAGATGATGCCATGTTTTGGGGATCCAGTCAATGATTTTGATGAGTTCATTATTGCGTATGCTCCTTTCTATTTCAGTCTCAATCAGTTTCCTTCTCAGGTATCTGCCCAAGAAACCTTTGACAGGCTCTGTGTGATTAGCACACAGCACCCACCTGGGTAGAAAGGATAAATGTCAAGAAGCAATGAATAGCAAATACCTCATTTCCTCTTACACAGATGAAGGTAGTGTCATAAGCTTCTGCGTCTTGTTAGTTAGCAGGTATATAAAGCTGCTCCAATAAATCACATTATTGCCCACTGCTGCAACAAAATCATTACAGGTTTCAGCAGGAATTCAAGACTGCTGAAGACAAATGGAATGCAAGAATGCAATCGTCTTCAGCAACTTGCTAGAGATGCCAGAACGCATCTTATTTCTTTCACCACTCCCCAACATCATTCAGAGACCCATCAATACAGGAGAGATGCAGAAGCTAAAACAGTTTGCTGTGGTAAAACACAAGATCAATGTTTGTCAAAGAGCTGGGCTGAGAAGCAGCGAGCTGTGCAAACACAGCCACAGTAAATACAGAGTGAATGTACCTGAAATTGTGATGCAGCTCCAGATTTGGTGAAGAAGAAACTCCCTGGTTCATGGTTCCGATAATATAGGGACTGCAAAGAGAAAAGTAGTAGGTGTTTTTGAGAGACAATCCATTCAGATATTCAGAGAATATTCTTTCTTTTTATCTGCACTAGACCAATTTTAGACGAGTCACTGGATGTATTGTAGTCTTAGATTTAATATATTTCTGAGGTGCCCTTTTTTAATATTTATTCTTGTATGATTTCTCCACATATTTGTAGCTTACTAGTAGGCATCTGTAATAAAGAAACAAATGAAGAAACCCTGTCTTCATGTTCCTCATAATTTTGCAGTAGGCTTAGAGTTTTAATTTCAGAAACCAGTGAATTGCTACTCTAAGACATAGCATGCAGTGATTTTATGAAGGTAAGTCCCTATGATGGCACTTTTACAGCAGAAATAGCCAATGTTATACGCCAGTAAAAGTTCCAGAAAACACTATTTTTATTCTTGCTTGGCAATAAAGGACAGTCAGCAAACTTCATACTTCTGCACTGCTACAGGAAAACTGTAGGAAGTGCAAGTCCGCCAGATATACAGCTGATTCTGCATGGCATGGGTCATGGGTTCACATATATCCCAAATTCCACTATTGTAAAGTGCGTCTCTTCTTACTCTCCCATAAGCTGTCCTCATGGTACTAATGAGCTTATATGATCTGACAGAGTGAAAGGGAAAAGAGCCTAACTCAGTCAAGCATTTAAGTACATTCTTAAATTCTGTGGTACATTTACATCTTACTGAGATGTATGGGACCCATATAAATAAAGTGAAGCAGACACCTAAGTACTTGGCTGAAGAGGGTTAACATTATTCAAGCACTTCAGGGCTTTGCTAACAGCCTGTGGGAGTCTAAGTTTCCACGGGGACATATTATTTTGCAAAATAACAAACCACTTTTACTGTTTTATTTGCAGAAGGCATGTGAAAGGGGAGAGAAAAGCTAGTACCTACCATTTATTATATTTACAGTTGAGGAAACCATTGAAGATGTCACTTAGTGAACTGATGTGGTGGAGGTTATCAAGAATTATGACCACAGGGAGGTCAGCACCATTGTTGTCAGCACTGCATTGCTCAGCTAGATTTGCTAGGTATTGTCGCAGATCCTTCAGCAGAATTAACAACAAAAAAAAAAAATCCAGAAAAGATTAACCCAATTAAATCATAGATATAATTTCAGTGGAAAAGATTTTCAGAAAGATAGAGGCTCCTGCAGAGTTTCCCCACTGTGGATCATTCAGCTGGATCAGCACATGCAGGAAGACCTGCTTCTTAGATAGGGCAATGCTGAAGCCACAGGGTAGGAAAAACAAAGGCACTAAATATATGGCAAGTGACCGAATAATACACATTCCTGTTTGGTGGATACTTTCCTTAGATATCCACTGGTAAAATTTCTTCTTTCAGAGGAAAATATGTTGCAACAAAATATGCCATTTCCAATGGGCTGAGATACTCACATTAACTGTTGGACCTCCATTCATAGGAATGCCACGTTTATATACCAAAACCCCCCCAACAAATTATCACACAATTTAGGCATGTTGAACTGCTCCTTCAGATATCTGCTTTCATCACTCTCCCTGAAAATCTGTTTGACCTTCTGGGGATACTATATCACACCTCATAATAAAATTTATTGTGTAGATTTTTTTTTTTTCTGTCAGCTATCTGTCTGGCTGCCGTTTAGTGCTGGAGTAAAAGAGAACTTTCTATAAGCAAAACATTTCACATTTTTCTCAACACTTTCTTGCCCTTGAGGGTCTGGGCTATTCAAGTTTTACATCTGTATCTCTAGAGGTATCTAATTTTGTAAGTGTTGGGAATGCTCAATATTATAGACAAAGTTCCTACTGCTGTTTTATTTTCTAGATCAGGGATAACAGAATCTTTTTTTCTTTGATGGGAACATGCAATCTTTTTTTATTTCAAGAAGGATTTTTTTTTGCCTTTTTATGATCAGGTGTCTCTAGGGGAACATCATGGGTTTCTTCCATGGAACAGCATCATCTGTATTATTCAAACACACTTGGTATTTGACAATGCTGGTTTTTCTTTCTTACAACAAACTCAAAAGTTCTATATAAATCCTAATAGAAACAAAAGAAAAGGGAAAAAAAAAACCCTAAAACCAAAAACCCAAACAAAGACCACATACAACAAGCAATTTGCAAGAAATCCAAAAGCTTGTTCTTTGGTGGGAAAAATTTCATTATAAATCCGTATGGCGTAACAATAAAACATAGACACATCCCCTGCCAAAGTAAATGGCATCACAAATCCTCTGTATAAAGACAGTGAAAAGTGGTGTTTTTACTAGAATGGTCCTCTTGCCCCTTCGGGATCTGTATGGTCTTCCTTCTTATATTATGTTAATATTCATCATGTTCTGTGCAAATCAGAAAGCTCTGGGCAAAACCTTTCATTTCCTTTTCCCTGTCTACCAAAGCTAGGAGTATGCCCAATTTAGGACAGCATGTGAATAATATTATCTGTGGCTAGCACAGTAGCCATGCTAGAAGCCTGATAATCTGAGCTACGTAAATCACTGTGAATGTGACATGATGCACGAGGCAATTTTAGTATGGTCAGCTTCCTGACTGATGCACACCAGAAACCGTAGCAGCAATTGTATTTATCCAGTGCTGACTAAGAAGCTGAACCGAAGACAGTAATTCAAAAGCCCCATGCTGAATTCTTTGCTAACGATAGGCTGCTATTATCACTGCAAAAGAGCAAATTATACTAGTATTACTATATATCCAACCTTGCTGACAGAGGAATTACAGACACTCCAAGAATTTAATTTATAAAGGAATTTGACTCTGCATCTGTCTTTAAGGTGGGTTTCCTCAAGTGAGGGAAAATTCAGACTTCCTTCACAGCACTTCAATGGTTTGTTTAGAACAGAAGAATCTGGTCCCTCTTTATCATTCAGACTGGAGACTGAATTCTTGTAGGAAAAAATGCTGAGCAACAAAACAGTATGCCAATTAATAAGATCTGCTTTGCATCATCGCTGCAAATTGGACAATAGATTGTCTTTTCAGCTGTAACTTACCTTGCTTGACTTGTGATCTACGTTAAAAGTTGCAATTGCATCCTCAGTTTTTTTTCTGCCAGATTTAGTTATAATATATTCAGCCAGCCTATTAGCTAAATAGGTCTTTCCTGTGCCACTGGGTCCCGACAGAATAATTCTGCGATGCTCCATCAGTAAATTAAAGTACCGCTGGGTAATTGGCTTAGGAATTAATGTGTCAAACACAAAACTGTCCAAACTGTTTTCTTCCACTCCTGTGAACAAAAGAAAAGAAAAATGGCCTGTCTTCATCCTTTCTGAGGTAGGTAAAGATTTGGCCCAGCACCTAACGGCATCAGTGCCATGCTCAAAGCAAGGTAAGATACTTCTGCCTAGATCAAATTCCTATAAAGATCTTCATTGCTGTAGAAATGCTTATATCCTTCCACAGGGCCAAAAAATTCAGCAGTGGTAGCGGGACAAGATGGGTGGGAGAGATGAAATCCAAGTAAATGTGAAGGGAAGGCTCAGCGAGACAAAGATGTATGTTTCAGGCACTACTGGCAACCATGACAAAAAAAAGGTCAAAGTGACAGCCAGAAAGGTTGCTGGTTGTCACATCAATGTATGCATAGTGCTTCTGAAGGCCCCTCCTCCCCTCCAATAGCAAATCCCTAAAGCTTTTGAAATGTATTGATTTTTTCCTGCGGAACTGGGTAAGGCATAAATATTTCTCATCACAATCTCTGTTTTGGGGTTGTTTTTTTTGCCACTATTCAGAAATTTGTACTTTGCCATGATTTCACAGACCAACAGAGAATGACAGAGATGTTCTTATTTGTCTCAAAATGCCCCACTGTGTTAGGTATTTTACAATGTCATACAGAGAGTTTATGTGATAAATGAGTCCTTAAACTGGAGATAAAATACAGAAAGGTCAGGTGTAAGAAAAAAAAAAAGAGGGATGGGGAATGCAGTGAAGAACTTTACAGTATCTGCGAAAATATTCTTGGGGTTTTACCTTTCAGGTTCACAGTGATAACATTATTATCTCCAACCAGATATCCGCAAGGCAGCAGTTCAGGCACTTCTAGGCTGTGGGCTCTAGTTACATCCCCTATACAATAGCTAGCAATGCTGTCAGAGCTTAAACCCAGGCTAGTAGTTGGATCCACTCGGAAAATGTATTCCTGAAATTATATGAAAACATAATACATAAAAATAAAAATGGTGATGGAATGAAAGCAGTTTGTAAAATATTTTGATACAGGTGAAGTCATTTAACAAGGACATTCTCGCAGTCACATTCAAGAGAGAACTGCCTACAATCATGAAAAAAGTACAGCAACATTAAGAAAAAAGTTTAATACTGGTGTTAGCTATATGTCAGAAAAACAAGAAAAAGCAAAAACTTGGCAAGAAAACCCAAAGAATACAGAATTTTTCTTACATGAAGAAGAAAACTGGATTTATACTTGATCTAATTTTTCACTGTCTTACCTTAAAGAGACGTCTGATTACACCATCTAAAATGTCCCATTTTGTTTTTCCACTGACTCCAATTGATCCTATCAGATATGCACGTGGTTTTTGATCCTGCAAAGAGAGATTTTTGGAAACTGGACTAAAAATAGTAGTAATTAGTTTTCTATGAAGATTCATAATTTTCCCAATTAAGAAAAATAATATTATTTAGAATGTGATGTTACAACTTTGTTAATAACCTCTGTGCCAGAAATAGGTATGGATGATATTACTTTGGTACACCTTTATAAGGAGGGAAATACAGTATGTGATTCTGCTCTCAGATTCTATCTGTATTTATAAAGAGCCAAATATAAATAAAAGTTCCATTGTATTTATAATTTTTGTGTAATACAGAACATGAAAACACAACCATGCAATTCCAAATTGATTACCTCAGCAGCACTTTCGTAGTTGCACCCTAAGGGGTTCAAGGCATAGATCTAATTTATAATGATTTTTAAATGGAGATAGCAAGTCCCAGAACGTCTTACTACTAATTAAACTGAGAATTGGTAGTGTCTGAGCCACCACAAAGGCAGAAGGATGCCATATGACATTAGTCTACAGAGACTGCCTAACTGTATTGAGCATGGACGACAGAGAAGAGAGCTGCTCTCTTTAGGATATTTCTCTCCAATTTCTGGCTGAAAATACTGAAATAAGTCGAGCTACTGTATTGCAAGATTTGCCTGAGCTATAATTCTGCACCCAGACCTTTGTGTAATGAATTTACCTTGGCTCGACTATAGCCCTTGTTTATAGTGACTAAAATTTTCACGCTGTGACCTTCTTTGTGGAGTGCTCCATCACCGACATCATCCAACAAAATATCTACAGTAAAAGAAAGTAAGGAAAGTGATCGACCTGACAAACCACATCAGTTATGTTCACATCATCAGTTCAGTGTTTGTTCAAAGGGTTTGTCAGTTAAAATGAAAGGCTGCCATCACAACAACTTGCATTCATTTTAATCTGTACTTATTCCTAATTCGCCTTTTCTGTTGGAGATTAAAAAAGTTACAATTTGTCAATTTTTTAAGCAATATTAGGAGCTTTAATCACGTAGAAATGAATTGCAAAACCATAAATAAATAAATTCCTGCATTGTAGTCTTGCCTTTGCTTTTCTTCTTGGAACTTGTTCAAAATCACCATACGTCCATAAAGTAATGTTGTTTAAAATCTAAATTAAGTTTATATCTTTAAACACTCATTGTGCCCTTTAGAATGCTGTAAGGAGAAAAGCAACAAATCTTTGCACTGACATTTTTGCTGCTAAGTAAAATAGCATTTTAATTTCTCTTTCCAGCTGATTTCTTTACCTTCTGTACACGTGGCATGGATAGTCTTTTTTACCCCCACAACACAGGTTTACAAACAGATATCCATTAGGAAAACCACTTTGCAGTCCTCCAGAATATGGCACTCTGTATTCAGCCATTCCCCTAAGAAAAGGTTTCATTTTTCTTGGAGGTAAAGAGTGATTCCGATCTGCTCTGTGCCTCTGCTTCTGCCTCCTCACTAACTCCCAAAATGAGAAAGCAGAAGGATGTATTTCTTACTGAAGGTTGAGCATGCAGCTTTTTTTGCGAGGGATAAAACTGCTGCCTTCCTCTAGAAGTTCTCTCAGAGATTTTACTGCGAGACATTTAAACTGACTATCAAATTAGGAGAGAATATGGATTTGCATTTTCTTCAAAGGCCAGCACAGTAATCCACCTCCTTAAATTCTGCTTGTTCTTATTGTGGTGATTGAAGAAAAGCATCAACTTCATGTCACAGTCTGCACAAGGTCAGATTTCACCCAAATTAAATGAGGTGCCAGTAAGATTCAGTCACTTGCTCAAAGCAAAACAAAAAAAAACTTATGAATATGACTGCAATGAATGTATTAAAAAATAAGTCCTCATGCGAAATGTTTGACAGCTTACATCCTGATCTAGAAAACAGATTCTGTTGTTGGGGTTTTTTATTTTTTATTTTTTTTTTAAAATTGATAGAACAAAGAAGCATTTTTGTTGTGCACTTAAAGAAATCCATGCTTGTTTTGCTCCCGGCAGCTACTTTTTCTGTGTCACCAACACTGACTTTTTTACTTCACTTGTATTTCAGCACATTTGGTAAATCTAAAGAGCTTCCCTAATGTCATAGTTCATCTGAGGGCAATTTAGAATATATCTGATCCCCCTGTGAAATTTTTCAATCTCTAAATGACCCTCATGTAGCCTTTTAAATATGTTTTTCTGTAAGTCTTTAGGAATGAGGCACCACTCCCTGGCTAGGAAAAAATTCCACTTTCTACAGAGAACTCTCTCTCTCACTGACACAAGGGGCTGAGAAGATGCCCAGGAGGGTCTGATGTCACGGTGGTACTATCTGCTTTAATTAGCTCCTGCCAGGCCTCCTCCTTAGGTGCACTACGGTGGCTCTGGCTCACTTCTCGTCTGAGCTCCGGTACTCTTTTCATTGGACATTACAGGCAGAGTCTTGTACTGCTCCTTGTTTGCTGCTCTTTACTTCAGTGACTGACTGAAATACAGGTGTCTATGACCACCGAGCCCCTCCCCAGTTTGTCACTCACACCTATCTGGAGGAGATGTCCAGACCCTTAGGAAGGGGCAATGGATAGCTTTGGTCATTTCCAGATGACCAAGGTCATTTGGAGACACTGGTCTCCCAGAAAGTGCCACGGTATTTTTTAATATGATGAGCCAAAGTCCCCATTCTCTCTCTCAGCTTAGTCCCCAGTATGATTAACCTCTCCATATCTCAGGGACCTTTTTCAGTAGTACTCCAGCTGCTGCAGAAATCCCACAAGACTTGGTGGGAAGCTGTCACCCTTCCAAGTTTTCTGGCACGGCGACAAAATGATACCCACAATGATCAAAAAGGCTGTATTCATAATCAGATGAAATCCTCCACTCCTCATTAGGTACACTTATTTCTCTAATTTCTTGTAACCAAAATTAATTACTTTGCATGCTGGAAAAACATTTAGAACCAGTAACACAGAAAATTATATAATTTTATTTTTTTTCTGTATCTAGGCAGTTAAAGCCAAGTGACAAAGTGCTAATAGCTGCTGTTCATGAAAGAGATTCTACAATTACCATTTTGAAAAAAATATATTCTGCTTTATATCTTTTTTGATGTGTGTGAATGTGCGAGCAGGAACCATAGTCAAACTTTTTCTCCCTGTTTTTGCAACATTTCATTATACACTGAGGCCCAGCTCAGGTTTATCCATTCTAAAAGTTAAACCTAGCAAAAAAGTAGGCTGGAATGTAAATAAAAAATACACCAATTTTCATATAAAATCTGATATTAACCAGAAGAAATATTCAAATACCCATGTAATCAATGACTGGCAGGATAATACAACTAACTGCCAATCCAAATTATAGTCAGGCAGTTTGGCACATTCCCAGCTGTACTCTTGCAGAGACTCTTTCTACAATTATTAGCCACATTTTTATTGCTTTCAGAGACTGTATTATACTTTCTGTGGAGTCTATGCTAATGAGTGCTGCTTCGCTTCTGCTCTGCTCCTGGTTCTAATGTTAGAGACAGCACTTCTCTTTCTTGGCTACATTATGAAAACAAGTGTAGAAGGCTTGTTATCATAAACTCTGTGGCATGGAAAATAATCAAATGTTAATGTTCAGGATGTGGACCAAAGTTCTGCTTGCTTTCTCTCATTCACAAAAGACAATGAGAGTGCTTAATAAGCCAGGCGGGGTTTGGCTTCTGTGACACATGGTGACTTGGTCCAGCAGGCTAACTAGCTATACCACATTAAAAAAATGTAAGGGATAAAGCTAACCGAGATCACCTTCTGTCCCAGCTGCAAATACGAAATGACATTAAGGGAGCTAACTGAATGACAAAAGACCTGTAAACAGAAAAAGAAAGTTTCATGTACTATGCTCATATTTGTCCCATAGAGACAAGAGAATATGTTTATACAGTTGTTAAGTATATTGCAACAGATATTGTCCTTTTCAAACAAATTATAAACTAGATGATGAAAGAGTAGTTAGAAGACCAATGGGGTAGGTAGTATCACAGTTAGCAGTAAAGCAAACATCATGACCAATCTGTTACTATTATTTAGAGCCTTCTAAAAGCTACATCTTCAGAAATGACTGCCAGCATTCTTCCTTGTGTCCATTAGTGAATGTATATCTGATGTTTACCTGAGTGATATGAGGAGTTTTAATTTTCAGGCATGCTTCTTACATATGGCATTAAGAGGGTAAAAATAATAACTTTTTACTAACTGCTGAGGGATGCATGTGCCCAAAATATGTTTACCTGATGTAGTGGATTCTGTGATGTTTAAATTGTTCAGAGAAAGTCCTAGTGACTGCCGTGATGAAGAAGATGAGGCGCTACTTGAAGACTCTGATGACGGCCGGGCAGGCTTTCCAGTATTTCCAGTCTCTGCCTTTAAACGATCATTTTCAGCTTTCAATATCTCGATTTCATTCTATCTCAAAAGAAATCAGCATAAAAACACAGGAGGTTATTCTTTCAGTAAACTGCTGGGGGTGGCTATTCTGGTGCTTGCTGTTTGCATGCAAGAGCTAACTGGTTTACGACTGCCACAGCAGCATGTGGTACTATATATCACAAGTATGACCTGGTCAGTGAAAACTGGATTGCCTTCACTTCTGAAATGAAGGGGAAAAAAACCCTATGAACTTGTTTTAGCTTTTGCCTCAAGACAGTTCCTAAACAACATAAATTTCAAGCTTCTGTGTCTCTTGTACAGTTGACCATAATACAAATATGGTGTGAATTTTCCCAGGTGTCTCCAGTTTTATAAGCCACTTTTTGCTGTCAGATATCTTAGGTAACAGTCAGTTAAGGAAGTTATTGTTAAGGTCTTAGACATGTCAATGTTTCTAAAGTCACAGAAAATTATTACTGAGTGCAAAATTTGAGAAGTAACTTCACAGAGGAGAAATAAAATTAAAAATGGACTATTAGAAATTGATAGTTTTTAACAGTTTTGTAACCCTTCTTGCTATCAGGTAAGACTTTTTGATATTCAAACATGGGATTGTTCACATAATAGCCAGCAAACCCTCTTTGATGAAAACATACAGTGACAGATGAATCAGAACAACTAGGATTATTTTTTTAGCTAAATCCTCTGTGGTGCCAAGTGATTACTGAATGTACAATAATAAAATGAAAACTTAGCCTGAGAACAGCCTGGTACCAGCTAAATCTAGCTTTCAGTCGCTTCACGAAGCACATTACAAAGCAACTGCTTATTCTGGCAGATGTTTTTGCACATCAATTTAGATTCCGCATTCACTAATACTCTGCTAAAAGTCCTATTCTTTTATGAAGGTTGTACAGCTACATTATACAAGTAAAAACATAAGGGATAGCATCACCAAAAACTCTGCAGCAGCTACAGAAAGATTAGATCATATAGACAAAGGTGAGGAGATGGTGAAAGGGAAGGGACAAACCAGCAAAACAGTGACAGAAGGAAATAGATGAACACACCAGTTTAGCCTGGGGTCAAAACAGGAGCTACGGTGAAAAGAGACACACAATCTCCAACTACTCTGCAATGTACGCTGATTAATTACACAACTCTTAGCAGTCTCCCTTTCAGCTGAGCTTTTTAAGGTGCTTTGAATACACACAGTATTCATGCGTCATTCCCACCAATCCTACTTTTTCCCCTTAGCAGTCCTCACCAACTCTCCTAAAGAGAGTTTGTCACAGAGTTTGGCAACTCCAAGGTGGCTGCCTGTCCTTTTGGGAAAACTTCAAAAGCAATGGTGATTACCAGCGACAACATCTGAACTACTCGCCTCTGCCCAGCTTTGGTGACATTCAGACTTTGGAGGCCTCTGACTACAGCAGACTCACACAAAATCACAAAATGGTAGGGGTTGGAAGGGACCTCTGTGAGTCATCTAGTCCAACCCACCTGCCAAAGCAGGGTCACCTACAGCTGGCTGCACAGGACCTTGTCCAGGCAGGTCTTGAATATCTCCAGAGAAGGAGACTCCACCACCTCCCTGGGCAGCCTGTTCCAGTGCTCCGTCACCCTCAGAGGGAAGAAGTTCTTCCTCATGTTCAGA
>Ga0065711_1036455_pt1 | contig 20966 bp, 18 predicted proteins | sample Hoacrofraction12_FD_59098 | JGI IMG/M metagenome (GOLD analysis project Ga0065711, IMG submission 59098) | Hoatzin crop microbial communities from Cojedes, Venezuela - Epithelial fraction 12 v2 (version 2) | ecosystem: Host-associated > Birds > Digestive system > Esophagus > Crop | place...
GGTTGTGGAGTCTCCTTCTCTGGAGATATTCAAGACCTGCCTGGACAAGGTCCTGTGCAGCCTGCTGTAGGTGACCCTGCTTCGGCAGGGGGGTTGGACTAGATGACCCAGAGAGATCCCTTCCAACCCCGAACATTCTGTGATTCTGTGAAGTAGAATCCTTTTTGCAGTGTAGTCTTCCATCTATTTCCCGCCTCAGCCTTGAAAGAAATCAGGTCACCTCATCTCCACAGAACATAACAAACAGGACCTAACCGGGACCAGACATCCTTTCCTCAAGCTGTCATCAGCAAGTGCCTTGCGTGTCCGGCTGCGAGTCCTCTCATACGGGTGCAGAGCTCCTCGGCTGCAACTTGGTTTTGGTTGGACTTGATGATCTTAGAGGTCTTTTCCAACCTTAATGATTCTGTGATTGGTTTTGTTTCTGTCCTGACGATAGTGTGAATGGCTACACCGGAATGGAAAACAAGGCACCCTGCTGCCTCATACGAACAGTTCCCACACCTTCCTTCCACTGGAGTTCCCTCTTCTGCCGCGTGCTCCTTCTGGCCCTTTCGGCAAAGCGCGATGATCTGAAACACGGGACGCTGTCAGCCCTCAGTCCGCTCCTTGCCAATGGGCCGCTGGTCTGTGTTTCCAGGTTTCTTTCCAGATGCCTGGAAATACTGGCTTCAAAATGATCGCGTCGCTTAGGAGGGAAGTTCCTGACAGTCTGAAACAGGGGAAGCTTCTGGCATCTTCTCACAGAAGCCACCCCTGTGCCCTCCCCCGCTGCCCAAACCTTGCCCCGCAAACCCAATACATGGTTCCAGGTGGTGAGACTGGGGAGGACTCAGTGGAAAACGAAGGAGGCGATGCATGCTGAAGAGGCTCCACCACATAATAAACTACCAGCAAATGAGAAGCAGTATGCCCTGTCCACGGATGGGGCCTGTCGCGTTGCGGGGAAGCAGCGGAGGTGGAAGGCTGCTGCATGGAGCCCTACATGCCGAGTTGCTGAAGCCGCTGAAGGAGAAGGTGAATCGAGCCAGTTTACAGAGGTGAAAGCCATCCAGCTGGCTTTAGACATTGCTGATTGAGAAAGGTGGCCAGTGCTCTATCTTTACACCGACTCCTGGATAGTGGCAAATGCCCTGTGGGGGTGGCTACAACAATGGAAGAAGAGCAACTGGCAGCGCAGAGGCAAACCCATCTGGGCTGCCCCACTGTGGCAAGATATTGCTGCCTGGCTAGCTCAGGCAGTAGAACACGAGACTCTTCATCTCAGGGTCATGGGTTCCACGTTAGGGGTCTTCCACTCCTCGCATCTGTGAATCACGTATTTAAGAATTATCATTGAAATCCACATTCATCACAACATCTTCACAAACTTCAGACACATTAACCAAAAAAAAAAGAATTCCCCACACCAAAATCAAAATAACATCATCACAACACCAAGCAGAAGTGGACAATTTACACACAATCCATCCCTTGTCCCTTCACCACAATTACAACAAAATAATTCTTCACAATTATTCCACTCTCTTCACATTGTCATCACTCCCCCTCCTCAGCTGGACAGGGGAGAAGAGATATGATGAAAGGCTCCAGTGTCGAGACAAGGACAGGGAGAGATCACTCACCAATTACCGTCAGGGACAAAACAGACTGAACTTGGGGAGAAAAGGGAGCTTAATTCATCACCAATCAAATCAGAGTAGGAGAGTGAGAAATAAAACCAGATCTTCAAACATCTTCCCCCCACCCCTCCCTTCTTCCCAGGCTCAACTTCACTCCCGTTTCTCTCCCTCCTCCCCCCGAGCGGTGCAGGGGGACGGGGAATGGGGGTTACGGTCAGTTCATCACACGTTGTCTCTGCCGCTCTTTCCTCCTCAGGGGGAGGACTCCTCACACTCTGCCCCTGCTCCAGCGTGGGGTCCTTCACACAGGAGACAGTTCTCCATGAACTTCTCCAATGTGAGTCCTTCCCACAGGCTGCAGCTCTCATGAACTGCCCCAGCGTGGGTCCCTTCCCACAGGGTGCAGTCCTTCAGGAACAGGCTGCTCCAGCGTGGGTCCCCCACAGGGTCACAAGTGCTGCCAGCAAACTTGCGCCAGCATGGGCTCCTCTCTCCACGGGTCCGCAGGTCCTGGCAGGAGCCTGCTCCAGCGTGGGCTCCCCATGGGGTCACAGCCTCCTTCAGGCATCCACCTGCTTCGGCATGGGGTCCCTTCCACGGGCTGCAGGTGGATCTTTGCTCCACCGTGGACCTCCATGGGCTGCAGGGGGACAACCTGCCTCACCATGGTCTTCATCACGAGCTGCAAGGGAAGACTCTCTGCTCCGGCATCTCGAGCGCCTCCTGCCCCCTCCTTCTTCACTGACCTTGGTGTCTGCAGAGTTGTTTTCTCTTACATCATCTCACTCCTCTCTCTCAGCTGCTGTCTCACCACAGTTTTTTTCTTCCCCTTCTTAACTATGTTATCACAGAGGCGCTACCACCATCGCTGATGGGCTTGACCTTGGCCAGTGGTGGGTCCATCTTAGAGCCAGCTGGCACTAGCTTTATCAGACATGGGGGAAGCTTCTCGCAGCTCTCACAGAAGCCACCCCTGTAGCCCCGCCCCCCCGCTACCAAAACCTTGCCACGCAAACCCACAACAATGACTGCACCCGCAGTGACAGCACGAACCGAACAGTGCTCTTCCTGCTTGGGAACCTCTCCCGAATTTACTCGTCATCAACCACGTTTAAAGATATACCCACGAACGACATATTAAACGAAATACAAAAAAGCGAGTTAGCAAGAAACAGAATAGCAAACCCTCAAAAGGTTATAACCACCATCGAACTTCTAGGTCTCAAACCTGATAAATGATGCTGCCTCTCAGGGCAGGATCTTAAAATCAGCTTGCAGGAAGGCTGGAAACACAACTTGTGCTTCTTCCAGCTGTTCAGAGTTAATGCGTCGAATGCCATTTGCCCTTCTAGCTTGATGAGACAGAACCTGCCCCTTCTCCTGTTTTTATTCTTAACTTTTAATGCATTCTGCACAGATGAATGTGTTCAATATAAGGCATGTAAACAGGCTAATCCCCGTTTTTATACATACATGGCACATAGCTTACATTACCACTCTATTTTTAAATAAACAAGCACTCCTGACTTCTAATCTTAGAATCAACAAGGAGTCTTCAGACTTCTACAACATATCATAGCTGAGGTGAGTTGTCTATACATGTCAGCGACAGTGCCATCTCTGCTTTTAATATTCCCGAGACACCATCCATGCTCAATAATGACAAGTGTGGTTAAACTGCAATTTCCCATTTCTGAGAATGTCAGGCGTTTGCTGCAGCACAGCATGGAACACGGAACTCTCTGATTTGCATCCTCTCACTTTCTTCGCTGCCTGCAAATTCCAGCAACACTTTAACTGACTTCTAAAGCAATTTGCGTGTATTTAAAAATGAAGCATCTTACACCAGAGGAAAATGGTTCAGTGACATTTTGCCTGCCAGTAGATCTCTTCTTTGGCTCAGCAAGGTAATGAGACATCACCTCTTCATACCAGCTTCCTGCTGTCCGCTCTAGCCTGCTGGCATAGGTTCTCAGACCTCAGGACAGAAGATTGTGCCACTGCACTGATCCTTCTGTTTTCCCGAAGCAAAACTACATCATCCAGAGCTTGTGAATTAAGTTTTAGAAAAGAAAACAGTGAAAATTTCCTTTTCATTCCTAATAATGGAAAAGGTAACTATAAATTCATGAAATAGCTACAGGAAAACAATAATTATTAATGGCAAGAACTCCATGTGAAAGCTTCTGAGTAATTATGAAGAGAGAAACAATCCAAAAGGAATTGAAAGAAATAAGGTTTGTGGGAGGAGGGGAAAAAAAAAGTGGCTGAAATGCAAAAAATGCAAATGAACAGAAAATATAAAAGGAAATAAAACTAGGAGACCTGAAGATGACCCCAAAATGGCACTGGGCAGAAAGTTAAGGGAGTCACGATGTGGCCAAAAATCAGACCAATGAAATTTGCAAAAAGCATCACTTCGTAGAGCAGAAAGTTGTTATTTCCCCTTTTCAGGGGTCTGGTTACTACTTCAGAATACAGTTTCAGTTTTGGATTGCTGTTCCTGGGAGTTTTCTTGCACTGGATTTGGCTCAGTTGATCAGAACAAATGCCATCAACTTCATAAAATAATGATAGTTATTAAGACATGCCTTAAATACCCAAACATATGCATGTGTCACAAATGAAGGATTGAACGGGGAAAGGTTTTCAAGGATTTTCAAGGACATATATTTGTCTTTGGTAGTTTCAAACATCTCCTATCTGATTTTTTTTTTTGAGCTTGTGCCAGCATTAAAAGAAGTGCAGAAATCATAAAAACTTCACACACTTTGAATACACAAAGCAATGCAAATATTTACACACCATTCTGAAAGTTTAAGCTACACAGAGAACTGAACTTGCAGTTTAATCTTCAAACATTGTATTTTAATACACTATACAGTATCTTACAACCAAATACAACCTTTAGTTAAAATATTTGTAGTTTAAATGGATTTAACAGAAAAACTTGATGCTTGTTAGTTATGAAGTGATAGACAAACTTAACTTCATATGGTGTGCAATACATTTCTCATTTTGTACATCTTTTTAATCATATTCTTGCAGAATCTTATAAGATACAGAATTTACGACCCCGCTCCAACTCGGTGCATTTTTTGATATTGATTAGTTAAAATTAATGAATCCTTTGAATGAATTCCATAGAAATGGTGTTTCCACCAGAAGACAGAGAAGTCTGGAATTACTTGCAGCGTTTGTTAAAACCCATTGCACTGAGCAACCAGCAAAGACGTGCAAAGGCAGCTAGATTTAAAAAGGAACATAAACGCCAGTATTTACATCTGTTAACAAAAATAACTCAGTTTTTAGAATGTACAATTTACTAGAAAATCACTTTTTGAAAAGTACAAGCAAATTAAAACAGGTTTAGAATAACGTCTTTTCTATTCTTTCTACTAGAGATTTTTTAATGTATCTGATTTACGAAGTTTATAATATTGCTTTATAAAATTGCAATATTAAGTTTGTAAGACCTTGCTATTGCAGCTGGGTGTTTTATAACAGAGGTAACATTGATTTCTTCACACTCATTCCATTTTATTAATTCAGTACCTATCAGGTTATTTTTTAAGTTCCCATAAAGTAGAATATGAAAAAGATGAGTTAACTGACTGTGACATTGCTTTAAAATAGTGTTACTGTTTTTTTTACAAAAAAGCAAGAAGAATTAGTTTTTATTTTACATGTTGTCTGAGCTTATCATTAATATTTCTTCATGCAGCAACTGTGCAGATTAAAAATATTCTTGAGCAATCTTGCGTAACTTATAAATTGTTTCTCCACCTGAAGTTGGGAGATGCCTCACGTACTGTTAAGAACAGAACACCAAATTAGTCACAAACTAACACTTAGATGCTATACATAAACATTAGACTGTCTCAAACTTAACCTATACATGCATACGTATGCCTGTACATGTAATTTTTTTATTAAAACTACTGGAATTATTTCATTTAGGAAGTGCTGACTTTTAATGGAAGGTGATAAACATTAACTGTTTCACAATGTTAGCTAGCAATATAAAGAACGATTAACAAAAAAAGGGTTTAATAATCCTACACTTCTTTGAAGTTCAGAATATCAAAATTTCTATATATTAAGAAATTTGAGGAGGCAGAGCACTTGTTGCGTTTTCTGAAATTTATGAACTCTAGAGAAAACAATCTGTGCTGCTAAATTAAGAACAGTCAAATTATTTTTATCTCTTCATCAGCTGTCTTATAAAAATGCAAAACAATGACCAAGCTATTTAGATCCAAACATGGGAGAAAGCTCACATGCGCATGTTGTGCCATGCTTCTGTATACAAGACATTATTTTTCTGTTTAAAGTGAGAAAAGCAAATCTGTAAAGGCAAAATCACTTCTAACTGAAGTTACAAAAGTTACGTACCAACATAAACTGCAATCCCTGGAATGAAGTGGTGAATTAATGACTGCAGCAGACAGCATATGGCTGTAATTTGCATGGAGTAGCTCTCTTGTAACATTGTCATACGCCTGTCACATTCATTACAGATACTGACAACACGTTTCTTTGGAAAAATATTTTGTGAAAATTAAGCAGACAGTGTTATGACTGCAACTCAAGTCTTCCATAATGAGAACAAAACTTGAAATACTGCAACTCAGACTACGTGGAAAGGACATCATATCAAAGCCAAATGAAAGGGTAACACGAGTAGGCAAGCATTTGTATGCTACATGCTCAGAACCAACTTAATCAATTTTCCATAACAGATGTCCTCAGCTTGAACTGAAAAACTGACAAAGGTCACATGATGTTAAGTGTTTATCATAGATCTGGATCTAAGCTTGCATTTAAAAATTTAGTAGCCATTTCCACACTGCAGAGATCAGCATAGCATAACCCCAACTATTCTGATGAGACTACTTTCCTCCTGCTCTGTGAGCACAAACTGAAGATCAAACAACAAAACAAACCAGAAAACTTTAAAGGGCACTCCTTGTGCTTCGTGGAAAGTAGGAGCACACAGCTGACTCAAGGACCTCCAACCGAAGCAGAAGAGTCGCAACAATTCTGATTAGTATCTCCTGTGGTTATTTAAGCTTTCTAATAATTTCAAGCACTTGCTACTTTGTGAACAGACATCTGACTGAAGCTCCGTATCTGCTGTCTCTTCAAAATTCAAAGGTAATTTCTGAGGAAAGCTGAGCTATTTTTGTCCAGTAAGCATGAAAAGTGTGTTTTGGGAAAAAAAAAAAAATCAAACAAAAAAACCTGGCTTAAGAGATGAAAGTCACTAGCTTACTCAGACAAATTAATTCCTGGACATTCAAGATGCATACACACAGTCTTCTGCAGGGAAGACTGCAAGTCTGTCTTTAAAGAGAAAGTTAATTTATCCACTACTTCATCTCAACAGAAAATGCTGTTGCTTGAGCTACTTCAGCAGTGAAAGGAAGGGATAAACAGTCAGCAGCATATGATACCCCAGAAGTATCTTGTGGAGCCAAACTGCAGAAATGTGTAGGTCAATAATGCATGTTAATAACCCAGAACTGAAATCACATGTAAAAGCTGGTGCACTAAGTATCATGTTGGTAAGCTCCCATGGCATTCTGCACAAAATATGCTTAAAGACATAATTTTCTGCACTTCAGTAACGACTGTATCCACGTGACTCTGGTCTATTTTCTTCAAATTACAAAAATGAAGTCTCGATTGTTCAAACAATTAGTACCTAGTAGCTGATTTATCGTTAAAATAAACAGAAAGTCTAACTTGGAAAAAATACGATAATTTCCTGTTGTTATTCAGGTTGGTAAATGCTGACAATTTGAAACAGTTTTAAATATTCAGGTAATTATTTACTTCTAAGTAGACAGTCCTGGGTGGAGTTATGTAATGTACAGAAAGAAATATTTTCCTTAGCTTCTGGCTGAATAACATTTCCAAATGCGCATGCCATTATAGAAATAGAATACCCCACCTTGTTCACTAAAAGTAAAGGCAAAATGTAAAGACGGTAAACTAAATATAGTTGCTCTACTGAAGTACTGTACTAATCAGTAATTGTGAAAATTTACGCTGCGGGACTGCAACCGTCTCTAGAACACATACCTACAACAATACACATTTAGGAAAGGCAGAAACGTAAAATGTAATCCCATAAAATGCTATGGACATGCATATTTAGGTCTGAATTTCAGAAAACACACAAAGGTATAAACACTAGCATTACGAATATATGCCATGGTATGTTTTAAATCAAAATTTAAAGATATACGCATTGCAGTAATCTGTGCCCTAAGCATGTTGATAATACTTTATAAAATATTTCCTAAAAGTTTGGAAATACTGTATAACCATAGGCTTTTTGTATATAATCCTACTTCAGATTGCCTGAAGGACAGCCTGAAGGACAACTAATTGCATTTTTTTTTTCCCCTAGGAGACAATGCACTGAAACATAACGAGAAACAAACAGTACATGGAAAATCAAAATGAAAATGATCCTCCTTCCACCCCCCCATCCACAACTTACACACTCTTCCATCTTTTTCCAACTTCTTCAAGTGGACTAGTAGGTTATTTTCTGCTGCTGCAAGTAAATTTTCCGGGATCTCCTAATGGTACCACAAAAACGAATTTTGTATTTGTTTAAATATCTCCCAATTGTTTTTTTAATATACAGAACTAATGGTTTATTAACACAGATTTTCCTCTTCTGAATTGCTGTTTAACATTCAGTTAGCTATATAACGACAACAAATTGAAACGAGTAAATCAATTTTACACCAGTTAAACTAGTAGCGTAATAACACATTTTTGTTTACTGTGCTCATTTTCTGCGCTATACATTTGTATTATGCAAACTTTGGCCAACATTAAGAAGACTGTGCTCTTCTGACCTTGGTCGGCACTGGCTTGTCAGTGCAGCTGAGCATTCTTAAAGACAAATTTAAAGATGTATTTCTCCACAGATACCTATCGGTTCTGTTCCGTGACAATATTTGCATGGGTTTAAATACCATTTAACAATTAGTATCTGTAAATGAGTAAACAATTTAAAAATACAACAGCTTCAGGATGACAAAACGTCTCTTAAAATTTTCCCATGCTCATTAGGTAAAAAAGAGTAACATTTCTCAAAATCCTCCTCTTCAGACCTATCACCCTAAAAGTAAAGCCTTCTTTTTGAAAATTAAAAATTTTTCTCCAAACAATACAAGACTGGCACGAAAATTCATGACAAAACTATTCATTAGTTCACAATTCAATAAACTGTGAATCTTTAAAAAGCTCTGAGTATTACACTGGGTTTTTTAAGATGAAAGCTTTAGCAGTACTGAAAAAATTCTTATCATATAGTGACAGGACAAGTGGTTTGTGATTTACAGAAACATGTGAAAGGCTGTACACTTAAAACCTGTAGCTGCTCAGGCAGGAAAACTGCAGGCGCTGAACAGCCACAGGTAATGGTACATCAGCATCACAAAATGTTCAATGTGAAGCAGTCATTCTTTCGGAAACTGAGGATCAACAGAACCATGAAAAATGAGTAGTGAAGCTGTTACAGACCTGTTCACAAACCACAGCCACTGGCAACTTTGCCCTCTTCCTCCGAAGCAAATGGTGTATCTCTGCTTGCTAGGAGGGGTGACTGCCATACTACATGTACAAATTACTGAGGTTACATAACGAATGACGGAGGAGTGAAAAAGTACTCTCATGCCTGTCTAATGACGCCCGCAAGCTATGCAACTTCTGAGCGCAATATCCAGCTCTGTGGAACTGCAGCTAACCTGCACCCTCCTGCAGACTGATAAATCAGGAACCAGAAGTTTTAACCAATCTTTCACAAGACTTCAAACACACTTTGACAAATCAACAAGTAACAGTCATCTCACCCTTTTCACTTAGAACCAAGCACTACGACTTTATTTTTGCTTGGTCCCATGCAACTGTGCTCAGGACCATCTAGATAATGACATAAGAACTCCGTAAGAATCATCTGGGCCCCATTCCAATGAAGTGCTTAAACAATACAATTTAAAAGCACAGTCATATATGAATTCTGAACAAGCAGAAATCTTTTTTTTTCATCTTTTAAACAGCCACCATGGTCTTCACTCAAATACTTAAACTGCTAACATGCAATTTTATGAACATAACCTCAATTTTCTTTAGTTTGATCTAAAAACTTTCAATCAACAATTACCTTATATACTATCTTTACAAGCTCTGCGGATGTATATGATTTTCCAGCATTCTTCTGGAAAACATCTAGAATTTGCTGTTCACGTGCAGTTCGGTGAGAAATGTAGCCTTGGATTCTTGCATTTGCATCACGCACTACTGGGCCATGACCTAAATCAAAACACACATACCAGAGCACTATTACTTCAGTTTGTAGTTGAGTATGCTACTGAAGAATTGAATCATTCTTACGTAAACTCCGGTAGACTTAAAAGTTGTAAGAAGGGAGCAGCACCTCTATGTACCACCCTGTCAGAGTATCCTTGATGTTAAATTGTAAGACACTCTTTGCATGTTTTTTTTGGTTTGGGGTGGGGATTTTTTTTTTTGCATCTACATAAGCCAAATTAAAAATGTCTGCATTAAAGTCTGCAACTGAAAAGCACCGAGATGGAAAGGAAGAATCAGGATCTGAAAAGTCTGAATAGGGAATGGAAATACTTCAGATGTAGTAAGGAAAGCAAGGGAAGACTACTTGAGGCTATTAAAAGAAACAAGGAAAGGAGTTCACTGCTGAAGAGATTTTAGAGATGAGATTCAGATTATTATACTACCCCTGTCTGCCTGTCTCACTCTCCCCAAAGGATACTGATGATTTAAACTGATACCGGTCTTTGAACAGCAGTGGCTGAGGCAAAGGACTCATGTACCACTGTCCCATTGTGGGGCTATCCAGCAAACAGCGGCGAGAGAAGCAACATCTTTAATTCTGACAGATAAATTTTCCAGGACAGATCTTTAAAACTGACTCACACACTGTACTTTATTCCCTTAAGAACATACTTTCGTAAGTATGTTAAAAAAAATTAACAGAAGACAAATCAGTGAGGCAATCGGAATGCATCAGGCCAGGAACAAGCAATACACAAGAAAGGCTCTATGTGGATCATTTCATGCCTGGCTGGTTAATACACAAAACACACATGGTTTTTCCTGGACTTATTGTGGCACATCAGAAATGTTCAACTTACCGAAAGGTCTTTGAATCAAATTAGAAAAAGGCTTAATTAGTAAAGCACTAACTTTTGTGGAAAATCAAATACTGCCTCATGATACACTAAAATGACAGATGAAATGAAAATATTTTTCAGACATGAGAATTACATGCCGAGAAATTAAACTTAATGTTTTACCTACAGAGAAATTTACTTGCATGAATACTCATCACATGCTTTTTATAGCAAGGTTTCCTATTTCTTTGCCTGTATACCTCACCTGAAGCAGCAGCAGCAACTTCCAGCTCTGCCAGTCTAAACTCCAAATAATTTATAAAATCAGTAGAATAGAAACTACTGTAAAAAAACATAGCTTTCTTTTAGAAGTTATTGGGTATCATCCAAATCAGACAGTTTCTTTCAAGGTTCTCTGACTATTTAAAAAAAATCATCATACTCTCTACTTGTACTTCTGGGTTAACCGACTAAGTGGGTTTTTAGTTTTAAGGCTCTTTAAATTAAAGCTTATTTTGCCTGAGGACAGGGAGCTTATAGAAAAAGAGCAACTAATTTTTCATGTTTTCAATACCTGTGAAATAAAAAAGTGTCAAAGGAATCTATCCTTCAGAAAGACAAAATATTTATGGATATCTCAACTTATACAGTCACTCCAGCAGATCTGAAATTACTAAATATACACTGAAGCTTACCTTGTGTAAAGATAATATTATAAATAAAAGATCTGTAACATCCAAATATAAAACTACACTGTCATATGCACATATATTTAGTGATTTGAAATATATTTAATCTGAAGCTATTGTTCCTTACAAAATAAGTTACAAATATAACAGTATCTCTAGTAAGTATGTTACCATTTATAAAAATAAAAGTTTAAATTTAGAAAAAACACACCAAGATGTACAGAGCAGAGACTATACTGGTAACTGCCCATTCTCTTGCATTCCCTGATGACAGAAGACACATTAAAGTATTCAGAATTAAGGCCTGCACATGGAATCACAAGGCAGTCTTAAAACCAGTCCCTGCTCTTCCAAGTGATTTAATTGACTTAGACTACAAGACCAATGTCAGTACCTGGAATGGAACCCACATTTTGCAAAGTTAAAGGCATTCCATATCCGTTACACCACTGGATCCACAGCCTTTGTGTACGCATATAAAGACATTAAAATGATGTCAGAAATCTTAGAACTAAATCCAGATGTGGATCATTCCCATCCATAATTTTTCGGGGACAGCAACACTGTTAACTTCAGCAACAAGTAAATTAATACCTGCATAAATGTAAAATGTTTCTGAGCATGTGAAATAGATCTCTCAAAATACGACCATCTTTCCAGTAATTCAGACTTTATATCAGCCAGCTTCATATTATTTGATCTCTGTATAGCCCAGATGATCAGAAACGGTAAGTTTTAACTCTCGTAACACCCTGTGAAGTAATATAGATGCTCTTACTTTACAGTAAATTAAAGCACAAAGGATAAAATTGAAGCAAATAATGGGCTTATGAAATCTTGCACAGATTCCTAACTCCAGTACCATTTTTTCCTGTATTCTCACGGAGCACCGTTTATTATTACGGGATGGGGAGCCCTCTGCTGACTATAATGCCCTCTTCTGGTCCCAAGGATTCTCATGGAATACTGGCTGTGAATACACTGTCACGAGCATTCTGCCTGAAGTAATTTCCACATTAAATTAAAAAAGAAACACGGAAGGGGAAGGACTGGCAAATCCAGCTACTCACACCTAACCAGCAGTTAGTTTGTTACAAAAATCCATGCTCCTCTAAATCTAATTCTGAGGCTGCAATGTGAGTGCTAAAGTGTGGATGGGGAACAGAGTATCAGTTCAAGAATTATGAAGACCTAAAACTGCAATAAAGTCAAAGTACTGAGCTTATCTAGAATGTGCTGGTAAATCAAACTATCTTCTGCTACAGCTACCATTTTATTGTAGTACATACCGATAGTACAAACCATTGCTCTGACTGGGCAACAGTCATCTTTTACACAATCGCGCATGCATTTTGTGATGCATGGATAAAAAACAAGAAAGTTAGTTCCAAATCATCTCAATACTTAGCTGCTGATCACTGAAAATGCTTAATATCCGACTGGCTTCCTAATTGCAAGTACAGCATAAGCATACCACAGCGTAGCAAACAGTTACAGATAAATGGGACAAATATACAACCTTGGTGAATGTGTAATCTAGATAAGTAATGATTAAGGAGAGAGTGAAATCCAACAGATAGAACTGATAAACCCAATAGAATTTGGCATATATGGGGTTTTGGAAGGCAGAAATTAAATTAGAAGAACAGACTGTGTTTTGTAGGTATTTAAGAAAGAAAGTAGAACATTCAGTTGATCAATAAATTGAGATTCTGCAGGCCAAAATATCCTTAGTTTTACCAGTATTTAGGTCAGTAACTATCAGCAAGTCACTATTTCTGTCTATGTCCACCTCCACATCCATGGAATCATCTATAATTATATTTTTCTTAAATAGCATTTTTATGCTTAGATCTTAAAAGCACTTAAAGAACATCTACTTCAAAAGAAGCATATTTTAAGAATGAACACAAAAGAGACTTGGCTATGTAGGCTAAACATAGATGGTTAATGGAGGAAGACAGAACTGAGAATGTAGACACAGTCGCTCAGAATGACAAGTGGAAGAAGATGAAACAGAAAAAGCTGAGACTTCACTCTGAAAAAAGCAAATGAGGATCTTAAACCTTAGTTACATAATGAATTCTTAAAATCCAGTCTTGTCAAACAAACACTTGGTTTATATGAAAAGTAAATGCATTACCAAGGTTTGGGGGAGATAGAGGAAAAAAAAATTAAAGCTAAGTCATAGACTGAATGAATCGGCAACTTATTTTTAGAACATAATGTTTGGCCTCTTGGCTTTTGTTCAATTTAAGCTAAGTCATTAACTAAAACAACCACTTGACGGTTCTGCAGCTTTCCAAGAGGAATTTGTGATTAATCTGTGCTGCAAAGGACAGGCATCTCTCTCAAGAAACACTACTGGGCTACTCACATCGGCAGTGCATGTGGGGATGCAAAGGACCAAAAGAACAACTATTATTTTTTCTTCCAGGGTAACATTAAGGTGCCCAGATAGAGTAAAATAAGAAAACCAGATTTGCTGCATGATGTCAACAGTGAAAGATTCTGACCTCTGTAGGCCTTTGCACACAGAAGCACAAGATTCACCCTCCGATGGAGAAATCTCAGGAAAGACAGATACCTATCACCGAAAAATTTACAAATCTTGCAAAGCACCACACCATAAAATTGTCATAGCCTAGCACTGGCAATATATTAAGTAATGAACTTGAATTGTTACATTAGTAATGGTGTTTGATTGTAACAGAATCATAGAATGGTTTGGGTTGGAAGGGACCTGAAAGATCATCTAGTTCCAACCCCCCTGCCATGGGCAAGGGACACCTTCCACTAGACCAGGTTGCTCAAAGTCCCATCCAACCTGGTCTTGAATGCTCCCAGTGAGAGGGCATCCACAACTTCTCTGGGCAACCTGTTCTAGTGTCGTGTCACAACGCTCATGGGTAAAGAATTTCATCCTAATAGCTAATCTATATCTACCCTCTTTCAGCTTGAAGCCATTCCCCTTTGTCCTATTACTACAGGCCCCTGTAAAAAGTCCCTCTCCAGCTTTCTTGTAGGCCCCCTTCAGGTACTGGAAGGCTGTGATAAGGTCTCCCCGGAACCTTCTCTTCTCCAGGCTATGAACAGCCCCAATTCTCTCAGCCTTTCCTCATAGGAGAGGTGTTCTGATCATTTTTGAACAGCCATTCATTTCCCTGAACAGCCTATGAAACTCCTAAACATGGGAAGCTTAAATTCTGAGAAGAGGTATTTAAAAATTATATAGTAAAACAGAGCAGTTAAAAACAGAACCACTTACCTGGATATATTAAATCTAGTTTCATTTGTAACAACCTTTTCAAAGTTTTCATGTAATCATATAGGTCTTCAATTACTGTTGTGCCTTCCCCTAAAATACAGTCACCGGAAAATACAGCATTTTCTTCTTCTAAATGTAAAGCCATATGATCATCAGTGTGTCCAGGTGTATATAAAACTCTGTTTAAAGAACAGCAACAAAAAAAAGAGTTTTTCATACAGCATATATGCTTCATTTTCAGAAGACAGAAACAAATAATGATAAAATCATACTTACAAAGTAGCCCACAAGACTCAGAAAAAAATACACCAAAAAAAGGCTGCAATGTTGATGTAAACAGCGTATAATTTTGTCTAATCCCAGTTCCTTTTCCCATACCATGTAGAGAACACAGATCATCCTCTCTAACATGCTTTTTCTTACATGACACATGATAATAAAAGTGCATTGAGGGAGCTGGCTAGTCGTGTAGAATTTGTTATGGAAGCTTTACAGAAAGCTGTGTTACAGAAAAGCTTTTGTTTATAGAAAGATTTGTTATTGAAGCTTTAAAGCTCTGAAGCTTTAAAAAAGAACAGTTGACATACTATTTCTGGATTGAAATATGTGAAGTTCTTGACATACGCCTGGCACTTAGCAGAAGAGGGCAAGGATGATGTTGCCAATTCTTTTAGAAATTAACTATAAACTTCGGGAGCCAACCCAGACAAAGGTGTGTCTTACGAAACTTCTTTTTCCCTGAAAGCCTCATGACACAGTGGAGCGGAGCTGTCAAATACAACAAGGAATCACAGTCTTCAAGCTGTTCTATGTGCAGGTCCTTAAACACCTGAATGGTAAGGATTTAGGATGCCACAGCCTGAGTACCGCATTAGAACGCAGCGAAGGGTGACCGGGCAGTTGGTGTGTATTCAGTAACCTAAGCTGCTACAGAGCTGCACTGCAGTGTCCTTTCACTGCAATTTTCGAAAAGCAGAAGGCCACATGCTGAGTCTGATTCAAAGTGAAAGTACACAACTCAGAGCAGCATCACTGCTGAAATTCATCAGAATCTTGGCACAGCAAACAAGCCAAGGCTGAACAGCACCCAGCCGTGTCAGTTGCAGGGCTGGGAGGTCAGAAGCACAGCACCACCTGATGCCACCACTCCCAGCTCTTATGGAACACCAAGTTCAGCAGAAACCAGGTGAGCCAGCGTCCTGCAGAGGCAACATGAAAGTCAGGCTGATGGGTTGCATCTCGCCTTTGTAGGAAGCGATATCCTCCAGTTCCTGATGAAACTTTAGCAGGAAGCTTAACCACTAGCATGGAAAAAACAAAAGAAAAAGAATCCAAGACTGCCTGGCACACCTTGAAAACCTGAAGGCTGCTAACTAAAACTGAACATGCAGATACTGCTATTTTGGAACCAGCGGTGGATCTAAGAGTATCCTTAAAGTGCTTACAGAACTAACTAGGTGAGAATACGTGCTTTCAACCAAGCATAAAGTTTGGCTGCATTATTCCAACCTTCAAAATGTGCCACCCATCTTACTTGGATTCATATTTAACAAGCTGTTTTCCATCTCTAAATTTTTGTCCACACATGGGCCACTTAGGGTAGTGAAAGGTCTTCAATATTCAATATAATACTTTCCATGTTTGTTTTTTTGTTTTTACACTAACAAAATAAAATGCTTTTGGTCAAACATATCCTTTATTTCTTCACTTTTTTCCAATCAGCCAGTTGGTATATGCTACAAGTGGGATATAATTCACATCTAAACTGAGGAAAATAAGCAAAATTTGTCCTCAGAAGGGTAATGCCTTGTTAATGAAAGAACTCTGGAAACAGAATGGTCAGATCTTTCTTTTGTGTGTGTGTTTGTGTGAGGCACGGTGGCTTTCTGTTTCGGGCTCATGCATGCTCACAACACAGGCAATATGCCCTCTGGGAAGAAACCTTACCAAACTGGCACCCTACAAGGACCTGACTGGTTAAAGGTTTAAAAATTATCACTTTAATGTTACGTATTAAATGTTTTAGTGTCTTCTTGGGAAATATTTTTAAAGTAAAAAGAAAGGCATGCTAAATAATCCATCCAGACTACCATAAACTTCCCCAAAAGTATGAATTTTAATAATAACTACTAGCGATGAGAAAGTATGTAAAATCCTATTTGATTTTCCTGAGGAAACATTTTTCAAGGGTGATGTTCTTAATTTCTCTGCTGAGGCCAAAAACCAAAGGCTAATTCCTGATAATCCTCATTCATAAAAATAATTTCTTCATATAAACATCCCCTGCTGATGAGAGGAAGTCCACATGTGTAAGTGTTGCAAAGATTAGATGTACGGATTCCTAGTCATTAGAAGCTGGGATACATATGTCAGAATTCTGAAGGAAAAAGTGATCCAGCAAACTTGCAGAAATTGGTGTTTACCTGAGTGTGGCTCCTTCTGTCTCTACCACATCTCCCTCTTTAAGATAAAAATATTTATGTCCTCCTTCTATTATTTCTTCACGGTGAGGGACACGGGGAAGCTTACAGATGCGATATTCAGAGTCTATTTAAAGAAAGCAAAGTAAACAACATTTTGAACTTGTTACTAACAAAGCTAATTCCACAGAAAGGCTACTTTTTGAAGAAGTACTATTAATTTTTACACGGTATGAACAGAAAACTAGAAACAAGAAATTCTGTGCATTAACTTTATGTTTGTCAAGCAACCTTCCAGAGCCACAAACACTGAATAGTGAAAGCCACTGAAGACAAAAAAAGCACAAGTTACAGAAATGTCAATAACTATTATATTTTACAAATGTTCCTTCTTGACTCATCAAGAGCCCAAAACCCCAAGTTTCTACAACAACCCTAAGATTTCTGCGCTCACGTTCCGCACTATGATTCACAGAAGCACCATTCAATATTTGCCAAACACTGAATGAAGGCTTTTTGACCTGCAACTTCCCTCAGCGTCTATCGTTCTGAACTGTGCGTGATCTGAATGCCTTAGCTGGAATAGCTATGGATAGCAACCCAGAAAGGTGTTTATATACCTTGCTAGTCTTTACAGCCATGCTCATGGGTTGACAAGACCAAAATTCTCGCAAAGACACTGATGTTGTTTTCAGTGGTGCCCAGGCTTCTTTGCAGGTAAGTACCTGGCAACTTTACAAAATCCGATAAAGCCTGTGACAAAGCTTCTGACGAAGTCCAACAATGCTAAGAAGAACCACATGCTTATTGTATTCCCAATTACTAAAGCAGAAATGTCTCTTACTGCTTATCAACATGAAATGCATATTTTTAGACCAGAATTTATCAGCAGACTGCCCTACTCTCTTTGCCCTAATGATCATGACCTTTGAATTTGTCAGCAATTACTAAAGGTCTGCTGTAAGGAATCTCAAAGTTATGCATGTTTCTTTTTCAGAGATTAAGTTATTTATTATTTTTACACAAGCGAAAATAATGGTCAAGTTGTCATTACTGTCAATATAGAAAGGAACCAGTATCAAGTTTTTCACACACCTGTTGAATACCATGTAAACTGCTGACAGTAATCTAGGTTCTCACTATTCACATGTAAGAAAAATTCACTATGAAGGTATGCACAGATATTAAATAAAAACTGTAGTACTACAATATTCAGATCATCCATTGTTCTCATTCTACACACAGCAACAGCATTCTGAAATTACACGTAGTTTATATGGATATTCCAGAAGAATAATTCAGCTGATTTGCACAGAAGCACTCAGTAAATTTTTTTTCTTGCCGCGTACCTAACATTTTTAACAATACCCCAAATCTCTGGCCTACCATTAGGGATGTTTTTGCAGACATCAGGTACTCCACCAGTATGATCGCGATGCCAGTGCGTCACTAAAATTTCTTGGATTGAGATGTTGAACTCTGACAGTGCCTGCTTTAAACAGCCAATATATTCAGGTATCGCCGGCTCCCCGGTGTCAATCAGGACTCTTCTACACACAGACACAGAAAAATAAAAAAAAGAGAGGGGGAAAAAAACCCCTGTGAGACGATTCTAAGTGCTAACGTGACAGTTAATGTTAAAAAAGAACACAACTTTGCACGGCACCTCCCAAAGAGGTCGCAGGAGCTCCCGCCCAGCACCGCCGGGCAGCGGCGAAGCCTGAGGCGAGGCACCCAGCCGCTTTCCCTCACGGAATTTCCCGCCTCAGCCCAACAGCCGCCCGGCCGAGGCGGCGGACAGGCCCCAAGCGGGGCGCCGCCGCCCCGTCCCCGTCCCCTTCCCCCGCCCCGAAGCTGGGTCGTTACCTGGGCCCGGTGCCCACCAGGTAGGTGTTGGTGCCCTGCAGAGTCATGGGCCCCGGGTTGCAGCCCAGCACCCGCACCACCCGCGACGAGAGCCGCTCGATGCGCGGCAGCAGCGACGACATCTCGGCAGCGGCAGCAGCACCCCGCCAACGCCAAAGCCGCCGCTTCCCGGCTCCGCTCCCCTCACACCGAAGGCCGAGGGCGGGAAGGCGGAAGCCGCCGTTCCCCCTCCCTTCCGCCCGGAGCTGAGGCGAAGCGGCGGCGGGGCGGCTCGGCTGCCGCCCTCAGGGAGGCGGCTCCTCGCTAGAAGATCGGCCTCTGGGAACGAACGCTGTGGGAATTCGGCGGGATGAAGGCGAGGAGCCGGGCTCTGTCACAGAGCCACTGCCTCTGCGAGGGGACCAGGGGCACAAACTGGGCGCACACTGAAACACAGGGGGTTCCCTCTGAACGTCAGGAAACGCTTTTTCAGCGTGAGGGTGACCGAGCGCTGGCACAGGTTGCTCAGAGAGGTTGTGGAGTCTCCATCCGTGGAGATACTCAAAAGCTGCCTGGAGACAGTCCTGGGTAACCAGCTCTGGGTGGCCCTGCTTGAGCAGGGGGGTTGGACCCGGTGTTCCCAGAGGTCCCTTCCCACCTCAGCTGTTCTGTGATTCTGTGAAATTTTGTCACTGTCATCCAAGTACTGATACTGTGTTTCCAAACAGCATTCGTTCTAGAGCCTGCCAGGTGATGAAATTCACCTGTTTGGCTTTGTGGTGTCCCTTCTGAAACAAAGAATCACAGAATGTTCAGGGTTGGAAGGGATCTCTGTGGATCATCTAGTCCAACCCTGCTGCCGAAGCAGGCTCACCTACAGCAGGCTGCACAGGACCTTGTCCAGGCGGGTTTTGAATATCTCTCAAGAAGGAGAATCCACAACCTCCCTGGGCAGCCTGTTCCAGTGCTCCGTCACCCTCAGAGGGAAGAAGTTCTTCCTCATGTTCAGATGGAGCTTCCTGTGCTTCAGTTTGTGCCCGTTGCCCCTTGTCCTGTCACTGGGCACTACTGAAAAGAATCTGGCCCCTTCCTCCTGACACCCACCCTTCAGATATTTATAAGCATTTATAAGGTCCCCTCTCAGCCTTCTCTTCTCCAGGCTGAACAAGCCCAGCTCCCTCAGCTTTTCCTCATAGGACAGATTCTCCAGTCCCCTCACCATCCTCGTAGCCCTTCGCTGGACTCTCTCCAGTAGCTCCTCATCCTTCTTGAAGTGGGGAGCCCAGAACTGGACGGAGTACTCCAGATGGGGCCTCACTAGGGCAGTGTAGAGGGGAAGGAGAACCTCCCTCGACTTGCTGGCCACACTCTCCTTAATGCACCCCAGGATCCCATTGGCCTTCTTGGCAGCAAGGGGCCACTGCTGGCTCATGGTCAACTTGTCATCCACCAGGACACCCAGGTCCCTCTCCGCAGAGCTGCTTTCCAGCAGGTCTGCCCCAAGCCTGTCCTGGTGCATGGGGTTGTTCCTCCCCAGGTGCAGGACCCTGCACTTGCCCTTGTTGAGCTTCATCAGGTTCCTCTGCGCCCAACTCTCCAGCCTGTCCAGGTTTCGCTGAATGGCAGCACAGCCTTCCGGTGTATCCACCACTCCTCCCAGTTTTGTATCGTCAGCAAACTTGCTGAGGGTGCACTTTGTCCTTTTATCCAGGTCATTGATGAATGAGTTGAACAAGACTGGGCCGAGTACTGAGGCCTGATCAAAAATTAGTGCCTTTCAATTGGCATTGTTAGACAAATTAGAGTGACTTGTTCTCTCCTTAAGGTACCTGTCACTGAATCACAGAATCACAGAATCACAGAATAGTAGGGGTTGGAAGGGACCTCTGTGGGTCATCTAGTCCAACCCCCCCGCCGAAGCAGGGTCACCTACAGCAGGCTGCACA
>Ga0065711_1036456_pt1 | contig 20963 bp, 26 predicted proteins | sample Hoacrofraction12_FD_59098 | JGI IMG/M metagenome (GOLD analysis project Ga0065711, IMG submission 59098) | Hoatzin crop microbial communities from Cojedes, Venezuela - Epithelial fraction 12 v2 (version 2) | ecosystem: Host-associated > Birds > Digestive system > Esophagus > Crop | place...
ATATTCAAGACCCCCTGGAAGCGGTGCTGTGCAGCCTGGTCTGGGTGACCCTGCTTGGGCAGGGGGTTGGGCTGGGTGACCCACAGAGGGCCCTGCCAACCCCTGCCATGCTGGGATTCTGTGATTCTGTGATCACTGATGCGCAAACACTGCCGAGAGACCGTCCCACGGGCAGAAACGCGTCGTCTGTGCTCTCAGCTGGTGGTTTAAGCAAATCTGGTGCCTTACTGCCAGTTTTCTCTCTGAGCTACTGCGAAATGAGGGAAGAGCACTCTTGGCTCGTTGTGTCTGAGTGCCCCAGGATACATCCCTCTACTAGGAGCAGAGGGGCAGAGAAGGGGAGATGCAAACCATCTCAGAAGGTCTTTCCTGGTTCTCCCACCAGCCAAGCCAACATAGAGCAAGGGTGGCAGATGCCCACCAGCTCTCTGGGTTGACCCCCAGCCCGTGCAGCGAGGGGGATGCTGTGGGGCCAGACCACGCGGGTTGGGGGGGGCAAAGGGGGAGGTTGTGGGCAGCATGGGGGGGCCTTTCTTCAGCACTCAAGGTGCTCCTATTATAATTAGCTTTTGCAAGGCACCGTTCAAGCTCCTTAGATACCCCGTGTCTGAACAAAATCATTTCCTGTTTGACTTTGTAAATCAAAGTAGACGATACAATAATTATTAATAATATGTTGACTTATCTCATCAGCGTTTTAATTAGTCAGTCGAAAAGCAATTTGCAAAGGGGCCGATCAGGCTCCCTCTGATCCAGCAGGTCATGTGCCAGGCAAGGAGAGGGGAGAGAAGGGCACTGGGGCACTGGGGCATTTTGCTGGGGAGAGCTGGGAAACCGGAGGCACAGAAGGGGAAGGGGCAGTCTCTTTGACGGCGGTGATAAGAGTTTAATTTTCAATGCAAAGGGAATTGTTCTGGGGATGGAGCGAGCTGCAAAGCTCCTGGGAGCCCTTTGAAATTATAATGGAGAGGAGCCGCAGCCTGCGGGACAGGGATGCTCCCGGTGACCCTTCCGCTTCCTGCACGTGTCTCCGGGTGGAGGTGAGGGGGGACGCAATTAAACCCCTGAGCGGCAATTACAGCCAGTTACCCCTCAGTTAATTGTCTGGCAAGAGGAAATGTCAAAACAGGCCAGGCATGCTTCCCTGATGGCTTGACACTCCCCAGGGCCCACGGCGCTGCTGACCCCCGCCGTGCTCATTGCTCTCACCCCCCTGCTCCTCTGCTCTCGTTGGCCACAGCAAACCCAGAGAGGAGAAAAAGCCTTCCTGTGAGGCAAGTTCACCTTGCCCACAGGTGTGATGAAAAGATCAAGACTTTGCAAGCGGTACCTTTCCAGTTTTGCACTACTGGTGCTTTGGACCGTTGCTGTGGCTGTGCGGGCAAGCGCTCTCCTTCCAGAAGAAGAAACCTCTGAGATCGCTGCCTTTCCTCTGGCGTCCCCAGGAGCCCCGGGGAGGTGGGACAGGACCTGCAGGTGCTGCAAAAGCAAGCCGAAGGGCACTAGGGACTGAGCTAGCGGACACAAGTCCTCCTTCTTAAGCTCCTCAGGCTGGGGACCGGGGCTCTGTGCTGTTTAGTGCCATGCAAAGCCCCAGCCAGAGCTACCCACTGTCACCCATGCCGTGGCCCCGGGCTCGCACAGTGCAGGGGAGTAGAGATGTGGGTAAAGCAAAAACAAGCGTGGCTTCAGCGGGGGAGCCCGGGTCAGCAGCACTGTCCCTTGGCAGGAGGATGCTGTGATGGACGTGTCTGTCCATGGCTGGAGCAGAGATGGTGCGGGGAAATCCTGCACCCTCCAGCACCCAGCACATGCTCCAGCCGCAACTCGGGCAGGACAGCCAGCAGGCAGCAAGGGACAATGGCACTGCCACCTTTTTTCCGACAGGAGTATCTGAATTAAGGAAACGGCAGCAAAAATAAGGGACCTCAAATAAAATATGATTTCACAGGACACCACTTCCACACTACACCAGCAACTGGGCTCTTCCCAGCCCAGGGCTGCCAGAGTCCCAGCACACTGCACTGGGCAGGGACAGTCTCAGGGAGACCAGACGTACCCCCGAGATGGTGACCAGCAAACCCAGTTCCTTTCCTGGAGTGGAGCTCACACCAGGAGCCATGTGGACCCAAGCTACCAAGCCTGTGAGTCAGCCAGCGTCTTTCCCATCTGAATCTAAACACTGCCATGGGGGCTGCTCAGGAGGCATCTGCTCAGTCTCAAATCATTGGCACTGAGAGAGTCCTTCAGCAGCTTCTCTGAGACCAACACCCTATCCCACCTCCTTTCTGGTGATGGCAACTGGATCCAAGTGCAAATTTACTACTCAGAGTCACCTAGGTGATGTGATGGATCCCGTCTGTATGTCTGACAGCTAGCAATGGGCCTGGGGATGTGGTGACACAGGCATCTGGAGAGCTGGACTCCTGGTGGAGGATCCAGAAGAAGGAAGGTCTCAGACAGTCTGTGAGCAGTGGAGGGTCTGACTACAGGGAGGAATTGCTTAGGATGTGGTGAAGAGCGGAGCAGTGGAAGTGGGCGAAAGAAAACAGCCCTCACTCCCAGAAACATCCCAGAAACATTCTCCCTCCCAGGGAGCAGAGGAAGCCCTGGCTCCCATGCCCTGAACGTGCATCAGGCCCCTCCAGAATGCCAGGATTTGGCACTAGGGCTGGAATGAGATGGGAGCAGCAGGGTGACAGGACAGGGATCCGCAAGACCAAGAGCAGCCTGTGCGTGGCCATGAAGAGGACAACATCTCCCTCATCCAGGCAATGGCAGAAGAGGGTCCGGTAACTGCAAACCGAAGCCAGGCAAACCCACGTAGCGATGCGTTTCTAACAGTGACCCGTTAACAACATCACTACAGGACCCAGAGGATTTACCACCACTGCCAATTTTGTAGTTAAGGATGTTTTCTTCTAAAAGCTGGGCTTTCTGAGACGCGAGTGAATTGACAGGTCTGAAGGCCTGTATTTATGCAGGAGATCACACCACATTAGCTCTGCGGTCCCCTCCGACCTTGTACCTCTGAACCTACTACATTTCCAGGATAGTCATCGCTGCAACAGCTAACTGCTAAAATTAGAGCTGAGTTAGTGATTTAACGTATTTACATATATGATAATGTGTGACATATATCTGATCATTTTTGTTATTATGAATTCACAGTCCTGATCACTCCTGCTCTAACAGCGCAGGGACTGAAAGTCTCAACAACAGATCAATGAAAATGATTAGAGGCCTGGGAAGATTTCTGTAGGAGGCAGAATTGAAAAGATTAGGACCATTTAGTTCAGAGAGGGGATGAAAAAGAGTGGACATGAAAAATCAACACAGCAGCGAAAGCCAGGTAGGCACCCCAATTTTGCACGTTTTGTGCGTGCAGCAAGCCCCACCGCGCCTCGCGGTTGGTCCTGTGGGTATTTATGGGATTGTTTCTGTTCGGTAAACGAATGAGCAAAATCCTCACGGCCAGGTCACCGCTGCCATCTGAAACTCACAATTTCCAGAAAGCTGCTGCGGCAGGAAAACCTGGACATGGAAATGCAAGCGAAGGGAGTGCACAAAGAGGATCCAGCCAGTAGAAGATGGCAGGCTCACATGGTGGTCACCACCCCTACATCCCTCCTGGCCATGCCGCAGGGCTGTGCGTTTAAGTCCCTGTTCCCTGTAAGAAACCATCCACGGAGGATGGTCCCCTGCCCCTCTTGCCCAGTTCCCACAGCAAACTCCTCTGGTTACAGGTGATTGAGAGCTTCCCAGTCGTTTTGAGTTGTTCCTCCTGATGCTCCCTCAGTGCAGCAAGGAACGAGAAGCCCATGGGGTGACCCAGCTCTTGAGCTCCCACAAAGCTCAGGACCTGGTGACAATCTAGTCCCTAGCGGGGTACATGAAGAGTTAAATGGCATTTCCAAACTGGCCTCATCCCACTGCTAGTCTTTCAGGCTGGCATTTTCCCAACAGACATGGTCTCTTTGCCCCACCAGCGCTGATCAAGGCAACAGCCTGGGGCTGAGACGTCCATCCACCGTGCCCACAGGTACCCATGGTGACCCATCCCACTGGGGTCCCCCCTATGCCAACAGACGCTTCATACTTACCCCATGGGAGGGATAAGTCATCCAGCCCCAGTCCCCCGAGATTGTTGACGTGTCTAGCAAGTTCACTGGAAAACACAGGAGCAAAACAATGCATCAGAAAGCTTTCTCCCCACCCCCACGGGGCGAGGAACTGAGCCATCAGAAACCATCCCTCCTCACATCCCACTCACTTGATTGTCCCCTGCTCCCATCAATCCGTGAGGCTGTTGCCAAGGACCTGCCTGGCTGCAGCTGAGGCAGATATGGAGCAAGGGGATGGCAACAAATGATGCTCCCCAGAGCTGTGGGTTCGGGGCAGAGTTGGCTATATCCGTCCTGGTCATAGGACTGAGAGCAACGTGTCCCTTTGGAGGAGAGGGGGCTGCAAACAGCAGGTCAGAGGGGTCGTAAAGCAAGAGGGAGTTGGAGAAACAAACTCCAAGCACCGGGTTGCCCATCAGTACCACCCTGGGCCAACACCAATGTGACGGCAGCATCGTTCCTCACTTGGACACATCTCCTCCAGAGGCTCTGCTGAGCCCTTTAGGCTCACATCCCTCCCAGCATCTGTGGTTTGAAGTCTGCACTCCAGCAGCTGCTGTAATTACACACTGCAGTGCCCAGCTCCAGCACAAAGTGACCCCCCATGGTCCTGGCTGACACCCCACCGGAGGGGCCAGACCGTGGGGGACAGGCTGCACGAGGAGGCCTGTCAAAGCCAACCCTTCAAACGCCCTCCACTACCGGGAGCCTGGCTTAGCGAGGAGACACAGGCAAATCTGTGAGGAGAGGGGAGCAGCTTCTGTGGGGGGAGAGGTGAGGACGCCTTTGAACGTGCTCAGGAGCTTCGCGTGGAAACCTGTGCAGTCAGCAGCAGGGGGGAAAGTGGGATGCCACGTCACAGGGTGATCTGCCCCTGAGTGTCATCTGCTGCCCGTGAGCCCCATACCCAGATCCCGCAGCAACAGGCAGAGGAGAGCCTTGCCGCTGCCTGATAACCCCACAACTTGCTCAGCACCCAGGGAAGGAACCCACGTCCCAGCTCCAGGCTGCAGATCCAGAGGGATGGAGGCTTGGCAGAGGGTGCCAGCAAGGTGATCTGACCATTGGGACTGAGTGCAGCGGGTACCAATACCAGCACGCCCATGCCTCATCAACCCTCATCAGCACCGGGCTCCCTCAGGGACCTCCAGTGCCTCCAGCTTCCCCCAGCACTCTTTGCCCTGCAGCCACCCAGTAAGGTCAAGCCCATGCTGGGTGCTGCATCCATGCTGGCTGCTTGTCCTCACCCTCAAGCAGCATCAAACTGGACCTGGCGGTAACTTGGCGCACCACATCCCTGCCGCAGCACCGGGTCTCGCCTGGTCCCTGGGCTCTGGAGGGATGGTGGGCTCGGCGTCAGGCACCGGCTTGTCACAGTGGGGACAGGGCATGTAGGGACAGCGGCTCCAGCCCCAGGAGAGGCTGGACTCAGCGTGATGCTGGTCCCAGCAGCCGGAGGAACGGGTGCCACTTTCATTTACTATTACCAGGCAGGGAAGGAGAGGAGGGGGAGAGAGTAGCAGAGACGTGAGCTGGCTGTGAAACACCCAGACGTCATGCTCCTGACAGAGCAGATTAGGAGCTTTTGAGGCATTTATTAATGTTAGCAGAACAATTTGAAAGAATTTCCAGGGTTTCTTGTGTGACTGCATTGGCCCAACAGCAGGCCGAGCCCCTCCACTCCCCGCACGGTGCTGCTCCCACTGCTAAAGAGGCCCCTTGCCCTCAGCACGGAGTAATTACCTCGGAGATCTCAAATCCATTTTTATTTGTTATTGTTAATCTGAAGATTTTCTGCCTATTTTCCCTGGGTAATTCGCTCAGCAGGAGCCCGGGCTCGGGAGTTTCCCTGCTCACAGTGCAGGAGCACGGTCCTGGTGACCCTCAGCAGGCAGGCTGCGGGGAGGGGACCGCTTTCGCAGACCCTCTCTTCCCCCCCGCTGTGGTCTCCGCACCCTCTTTCCCACGCTGAGATGCTCAGCGACGGACGCGGCTGCCTCTCGCTGCTCTCCGGGCAGCACGAGGACCCTGCAGGGACTGCGGTCCAGCCGGAGCATCACGCCGTGGGGAACGATGCTGAGATCGGAGCGGGCATGGTGGGCCATACCCCGGGCTTGTCTGCACAGCAGTGCGTGGGACCTGGAGCCAGCTTGCGACACCCCATCCCCACCATGTGGACCATACGGTTGTCGCCCAGCCTTATATAGATGACGGAGCCGTTTCCTTGCAAGTGCTTTGGTGCACAAATAACTGGAAAATCTTGCATTCCGTGCAACACGCCCATGGAGCAGATTGCTTGTGCCTCTTCGCAGGAAGAGGGCTAAGTTCTTTCTTTTGTTGCTTAGTGAGCATTTCAGCCAAGTGCATAGGAGTCCTACGCCACCGCGGTGGGCACTGCACAAATATAACAGCATTGAGTGTCCAAGAGAGCTTGTGTTCACTCATGGTATAGCACACACGCCTGTGGACACGAACATCCATCTAGCAGCACTATTAGACGCTGTTCTCAGAAATGCGGAGACCAATACTCTCCCAAAACCCAACTGTCCATTTCAGGGAAAGGCTACAGACCGAAGGCAACCCATCACCAAAGGCAACCCCTCATACCGCGTGCGACAAGTGCCCCGTCCAGCCCCTTGCAGGTGATCTCCCAGCTGTGTTGCTTCTCTGGAGGCGATACTCAAAAAGAACCTGCCCTTGACGCCGGAGGGTGAGCGAGGCCACCACAAAGGACCCCTTTCAGCTGAAACATTTCTCAGAAAACGTGCCAGTTTGGGAGACCTCTCTCCTACAGCTCGCCAATTCTGTTTGATGTTATGGACTGTCTGCACGTATCAGTCTCAAACTGCGAGCTCCATTTTGTTTCCCTGACCACCATTTTGTGTTTTCCCTATTCTGTGCCTTGGCCTTGAGTCGGCGTATTGAGCCAAAACACCAGGAGGTGTCAGGGGAAATTCTCGCACTGGTGGAAAAGCTGTCAAAGCCTGATTGCCCGTTCAAATGGAAGCACCTAGGAGCGAGCAGGTCGCTTCCCCAGCACCAACTGGGGTCTTGAGATGGACTCTCACGCGAGGCAGACCTACTCAGTCCTTAATAGTTTCACCATGTAATGTTGCATGAGTAGCACACATCGCAATTTCATACACGCAGATTATGCAGGAGTGGAAGACGAGGTGCACGGACATGTATATACAGACAATGTATATGTATAATTTATTTATACCTACATCTTTATTTTTATATCTATGTCTGCATCTGTATCTATCTATATCCACATCCACATCTGTATACGTACCAATATCTACCAAATTCTAAACACTGCTTGGGATGACTGAGGGAGCTGAGGCAGAGACTAGTAACCAGACGATGCACATTTTTCCTGGGTCCACCTATCTCTTGCCGCAGATATATATCTATAAAGAGCGAGTGCTCAGAAACCCTTCCCAACCCTTGCACTGCTGGCCACAGGTCCTGCAGGGGTGTACTACATCCCTACAAACAAAGGTGACCTTGGGGTCCCACATCCAAACACCTCGGGCTCTGGATCGGTGCCGTGGGAGCCACGGGTGCCCAGCCCAGGGGAGCCTGTGGACCCTCAGCCTGCCCGGAGATGCATGGTGAGGTGGTGGGACAAGCCCGGGGGTGACACGCTGGGGGATGCGCAGAGCCCCAGCCTCTAGAAGAGCAGTGGGGGACCAAAGAGGGCTCTGAGCTCCCTCGCTAATTGTTAACCCACTGCGGTCCTCCCTCTAATTACTCCGCCGTCTCCCTCCCAGGCAGGGGCTTTGTAGCGCAGACGTGGGGAGGAAGGGTCAGTGGGAGCAGCCCTGTTCCCTTGGGCTTCAGTTCCTCTCCATCACAACTTCAAAGGCCTCCCAAGATTCACAGCAAGGCTCCCCCCATGCAACAACGCCTTTTGCATCGATAATTAAACTCCTCTCAGCACAGTTAGGTGCTCCTGCTCCCTGCTACCCAAAGACGGTTCGGGTTTATCCCTCGCAGCCCCATGTGGGTCTGAACACCCCACACCGGCCCCACAGCCCCAGCCCTGCTCGGTGGGGGAACAACACCGGGAGGGTTATCCACAGCGGGAAGGGAGAGTCGGGCTGTGGGAAAGGGGCAAGGAGAGGCTCCCTGAGAGGAGGGGAACAAGAGCCAGTGGCATTCATTTCTCGTAATCTCGGGCAGGACTCTGAAGGGGCAGGTGGGGCCGGGGTGGGTCAGCTATTTGTGTCCCACCATTTAATCCAGGGCTGTACTGAATAGCCAGCCGCGACCTTTCCAACTCGGGAGGCAAAGCTGAGCAGCAAAGCCGTGTCCTACTGGCCTCGGAGCATCGCTGGGGGACGGGATGGGATGCTTCCCTTTCATCTTCCCCCTCCCCAGGACAATATTTATCTTTAACAAGAGAAAAATAGTCATTTATTCACCAAGTGACAAGGCCAGCCTTCGGGCATTCGGGGTAAGAGCAGCAAGCCTGGAGGGGCAGGTCGGCTCTTCCCACGTGCGCAGGTGATGTGGCCCACGGGTGCGGGTGGGCACCGTGGCAGCGGGGCGATGCACAGCGGTGCTCTGCGCACAAGCGCCGGAGCCAGGCGGGCTTTGTCGAGCAGCTGCTTGTCCACGAGGCTGCACGTACTGAGGACACAGCGGGGATGGTGCTCGCGTCGGCACCCGCTGGCCTCGGCCGTCCAGAGAGGAAATTTAGGAAAGCTTTGTGGGTAGATTTAAAAGATGTCACCAAATCTGGCAGGAACGTGGGATTTCCACATTTCTGGAAAATGCCAGAATCAGGTTGAACAAAAATATATTAAAAAGAAATATTTTCAAACAATTGCCGTGAAAAAGCAGTGTGCTTTTTGTATGTGCTCTAATTCGCATTTCAGGATTTCTTCTCAGACACCCAGATTGTTGCTGTGAACTTTCTGTATTTAATTTTATATCATTTTCTAATGCATCAGGAGAGGTAATGCCCGTAAGGACTGCCCAGAGGGTCACCCCTTTTCAGTGTACCAGGAGCAGGAGATACTTTGATGCAGGAAGAAAGCTTGTTTGTTCAATCAGTGCTAACAAAAAGCCACAGTTCAGGTTTTAAAAATAAAATGATCAACCTGATCCTTCCAGACCCTGCATGATATCGTGTAAGATAATGTGCAGCGCAAGATCACAACCTGTGGTAGAACTGAGGCGTCGTGAAATAATGTAAAAAATGAAACAAAACAAAACAAGACACCCTGAATAAAGTATTTTCAAGGCTAAAAACCTTGAAATTACTGGGCAGCATTTTTTTCCGCAGCAAAAAAAAAAACCCAAACACATCAAAAGCCAAACAAAAAAAAAATGTTCCCTTTCAGAAACACAGGTGAGAAAATACAGATGTAAAACGCTTGTGTTTCCTGCTCTGTTTGAGGCTCCCGATGCTCGCGTGTGGTGGAGCAGCCAGGGCGAACTGACACTCCGGTGTGCATCCCCGCCTTGTGGCACACGTAGATTTCTGTGCAAACGGTGCCTGGTCAGGGCTGGACACAAATAGCTGACTGGAAATGTCCACACACCTTTCCATGTCCATGGTCCAAGAGGTTGTGCGGGTGGGGAAGGAGCTGTTTCAGGCTCAAGGGGTGACTGGGCTCGTTGTAATTCAGGGCAGAAGCCAGAGGAGGAGGTGGGAAGGCTCTGGGGACACGGGGGTGGTAAGAAAGGTCAGGGAGGCAAGAAATTCCATGGAAACATCCGATGTGATGGGGTAGGAGCAGGACTGCGGGGAGGCTGAGGAGGGGGCAGGCGCTGGGGAGCACCAAGGGCACCTGAAGGGTCCCTGCAGCCCCGGAGGAGACCTCTGAAAATGTGGTGTCCCCAGGTCTGGATCTGGACATCTGGGAGTCACGCAAGTCCTTTTCACCACAGTGTCCCCAGCCTAAGGGACGGCAAGACGACACGGACCCATCCGTCAGCAGAGAGGAGCCCGCGCCTTGCACAGCCACCCCTTGGCATCTTGTTTGGCTGAAGCTCCACAAGAGCTAATTCATTCCACCCACACTGTCATAGGACAGCTTCTTGCATCCATGACCAGTGTTCCAAACCCAGAAGATCAAAGAACAGGTCACGGACCTGCACTTGGACCAGGACTCCCCACTTCCCACCAAGCTGCAGTCCCAGGTTCGGGGGCAGGCTGAATATCGCACGCCACCGGTAACGCAATATCACGACAGTCTTTAAAAATTAGAGAGTTTTCTGACACAAAACACACCTCTGCTGCTCGTGGTGAGCAAAACCTGTGTGGTACAGACTCGGGGAAGTGGGACCCCTCTCCAGAGGGGTTCGTGCCGGTGTCCTTGCACCAGCCCTGACTCCCTCTTCTCTTTTTTCACGTTTATTTTGTATAGCAAAAATAGACACGAATGCATTTTCAGCTTTAGCCACGGAGGTTTACTATTTCTGCTGCATTTTTGGGGTGTCGAAGCCCACACCAGGCAAGCCCCTAAGACCATCCCAAGTCCTTAACCAGGAGCATCTCAGCGCTTCCGCTCCCCACCTGCAAGCCGTGTGCCCCTCAGTTATCTCCTGTCTTTTTGGGATTTTGCAGATTTCTTACCCAAAATCGTGACTCCCCAGTGTCACTCCCAGCCGCTTCCCATGCCAGCAACTCCGGTGGACCGGGCACTGGAGAGCTGTGCCTGTAGCAGAGCCCCCGAGTCCATCAGCAGGACAGACCCTGCGGTGCCCCGAAAAAGACGCCCTGCCCTTCCCTCTGACTGCTGCTTCCCAGCGGTCCTGGCAAAGATTTAAATTTTATCCTCTCTGGAGGCTTCACTAGGGAAATGTGGAATTTTGTAAGTGTGGTCACCTGCCTAGATTATCGGAAGGGGCAGTTTTTCAGGCTGTCCGCTGCTTTTTCCCTGATTTCTCTGAGGACGTCTTTGGCTGTCACACCAGTTGGCCACCCTGAAACATGCTTAGCTGTTTGTACCCCAGTGACTTTTTTAAAGCAAGTTAATTTCTTTTAAAGGTAATTACTTCTCTCTTTTAAAAATAGCTTTCTAAAACAGAATATTTTCATGGACAAAAATACAAATACTAAAAACGTTTGAGAGGACAGGCTGAATATCGCATGCCACCAGTAATAAAATATCACAAGAGTCCTTAAAAATCGTATGGGAGGTACGTAACGCAGAAGGTGTTTCATCCCAGGAAGGATCCAGTGACTTGTGCGTGCCCTTGATGGCAGGATGGAGCAGGTCTATCCAGCTGCAGCCAGCGCTGTTGCCACTCACTTACATGGTTAAGACATTTTAAATATGAGAAACTGGAGATAGAGCAGAAGATACCACAGGCACAACCATGATACCAGGGCTGGAGGAAAAAAAAAAGGCAAGAAAGGGGAACCCGCAGAGCCCAATCTGCTTGCGCCCACGAGGGGTGTGAGGCACCCGGTCTCACTCGGTGCACTTTCACAGCAGAAAAATATAGGATCTTTAATCCAGCAAGAAGAGCCTAACGAGAACAAATGGCTGGAAGGTGAAGTCAGGCAAATTTGTATTAGGGAAAAGAGAGGCCCGATTTTTTTAAGACTGAGGCTGATGAGCCATTGGAACGAATTATCAAAGCCAGTGATGGGTCTGACTTTGCTGATGTCTTCAGATAAACATTGAATACCTTTCTGGACAGTATCCCTGGGCCAAACACAGCTCATTAGGCTTTATTGGTGTGATTGGACCTGATCCATAAAGGAGTTACATCTTTTATGTAGTTATTTATGGCCTTCAGCACCGCACATCTACACAGGCAGGACATAGCGGGGGGGAGGATGTTATTTCTTTTTGAAGGAAATCTGACTGCGTGATCCCGGCGCTCACTTTTGAACTACCAGGGCCGAAGGGGTTAATCGTTTCTCTGTGACAGGGGAATCATTTTGAGTGTTGGTCATGCAAACGTCGTGGGGTTAGGAGAATGAACTATCAAAAACTGTCAGGGTATGAATAGAGTTATCATATGAATGGCTTTACCCCTGGAGATAAAGGCAGCACCGAAAGCTGCCAGCGAGGCGAGCGGGGATGTGCAAAACACCGGACCCGACTGAAACAAAGAGCGGAGGGGTCAGAACGTCTCGATAAAACCAGCGGTGCCCGGAGCCCTGCCCGCCGGGAGCCGCTCGCCGACCCCAGCGGGACGCGCGGGACAAGCCCCTCTCGCTCCCTCCCCGGCTGAGCATCTTGTGGGGCCAGGGTTCGTTGTTTTGGTTTTTTTTTTTTCTTCTGGGTAAAATATTTTTCTAATCATTTCTCAGCAATCGAAAAAACAGGGAGCACCTTCATCTCGGTAGCAATTCATCGCGTTTTCGGTTGTCCGTAAATATGGATTCATCAGATCTATTTCCACCATCACCAAAATGGGTGCCCATTTATTTTCACTGTAAATAAACCCCTCATGATCTCAGGAAACAAGAATTCAAGGAGAACAAAAAAATCTCACAGAGTAGGTGTATTTTCTGTGCTGTTTTGTTATTTTCCTGCAAATTTGGGGGTTTGGATTTCCAGAAGTTTGATAAGCTATTAATACCAGGAGCATGTACGTGAAGGTGAGACCAGAACCACATTCCCCATGAACCTACCTAAAATCATGCAAGTATTTGCTTTATATCAGCATTTTGTGAGCAATCAAAAAATTACACATTCTAAAAATGATTTTTTTTTTCAAACGCAGCCCAAATCAACTCCCTGTTTTAAACTAATGCTTCTCGAATGCCCCATCATGAAAAGTCTGTATACCTAAAACCTCTTGTTTGCTGTTCTTACCGAGGAACACGGCACCCTCGCAGCCTTTCACAAATGAAAAAGCTATTTCCTCTCCCTTTCAGAGCTTTGCTTCTCCCACATCCCCGACTTCGGCATTGCTGCAGAAGGGGTAGAAAAGTCGTGTTGAATAAACGCCCAGACGAGTTCTTCCCTCTTTTTCTGTTTGAGCAGAGGGGCAATTAATGAGATTACAATTGAGAGATTAGCAGGGGAGGTTGCCACAGCCCCTTCCTGAGGTCCCCGTTTCGGCAGTGCAGCAAGCCGCTGGGTTTTCCCGAGGACCCCGGTGCTCTCCCGCACCCCATCCCCACGGCAGGGAGGAACAGAAACGTCTCCATTGCCAACCCACGGTGCGGGGAAAAGATGAGCATCCCTGTGCCAACAGCCCTGAATCATCCCCAGAGCGCTCCCCGTACATCGCCCTGTCCCCATCGCCTGCTGTTTTTTCCTCGGCTGTCTCCGCGTGCCCCGAAAAGCTGGGGGAGATGTCCCCAGGTCCCCCTTCCCTGCTGCGTCGTGTTCCGCTCTGAGGCACCAACCAAGCTCACCCACGGGCCCCGGGGTCCGTGCTGTGCTGGGGAGGAAGGTCGCCCACCTGACGGACGGAGGGCAGAGCTGAGCCGGAGTCATCACCCGGGAGGGAGCAGACCCCAGCAGCAGCTTTGGGAGTGCCATTTTCTGGCAGAAAATGCAATTTTGTCTCCCTCCGCCCAGGTCCCAAACGCGGTAATTTCTGCTCATCTGATTTTCTTTCAATACAACAAAGATATTTCATACTTTATTATTTAACTTCAATTTGTGGTGTCATATAAAATATCCATTATAATATTTTTGCCTATACAACTCGGTGTGTAACGCTGTAAATATTTCAGTCTATCACGCTATCTTCGTATTATTGAAAATAACTTTTCTACCTCTCTGCTCTAAAACAATTTAACAATTTCAGACAAAATTTTTCCATGCTCCAAACGAAAATCTTCCACGCCCTGCAAATTTTCACCCATCTAGAAAGAATCTGAGCTTTGGCTTTCGATGTATTTTGCAATGGCTGCCGTGCTGAAATGTGGGGATTTCCCAGGGAATGGTGATTCCGTTTTCCTCCCATTTTCAAGTCACCCACTGCACATAAGACTGAAAGGAATAAAAAATATAAGCTCAAAACTTCATGGAATAAATCTTTCAGGAAAGAGAAAGGCACTGGGAGCCCTTGGAAGGGGAAGAAAATCAGACTGAATTCGTTTCTTCAGGTTAATACGGATCTTTATATACCAACAGCCTCCCAATACGCACACGCAGAATACAGCACACACCAACCTTAAATTCGCTTTGCGGCTGTAATTTTCTACCCTGCAGCTCTTAAACGAGCCCTGGGTTTGCTGGGGAGCATGGCCAGAGATGCACGGCAAGAAGCAGGCTGCGGCCGTGGCAGCAGGCAGAGGTCACGGTCAGCAGCAGCGGAGCACGTTCGTGCCCCAGGGCTGCACCCTCACACCGTGCCCGCACGTGCCACACTCCGAAGAAGCGGGGTAGCAAAGCCTGGCACAGCCGGGCTGCAGGACACACCAGGGCTGTGCGGTGCTTTGCGCCATCTCGCCACGTTTCTAGTCCCATCCCCTTGCCACAGCGCCCAATGACCGGCAGCGCAACCGCCCCGGCGCGGACCCTGCTCCCAGCCCACCCCAGCACCCGGAGGCGCCGGGGGCTGGCAGGAGCCTGCAGCCACGTCTCCAGCTCCGCTGCCCATATCAGTGGGTCTGCTTGGCACTGAGCTGCCCCAAGCCCCGGTACCCACAGAGGCACGAGCATCCTTGGGGCTGGCGGCCGGAGCACCACCAGCTTTCTGCAGGGTCCCACATTTTTTGCAGATGCCACCCAGCACCTTCTTCCCGGTCTAACTCAGATCCAGGCCTCTTGGTCTTCCCCAGAGCCCGGCTCATGCCCAGCCCCGCGCAGCCCCCCGGCCAAGGCTGTTCTTGAGACTAGCTTTCCTTTCCAAAAAGTCTTGCGGGAAACCCAGGTCTTTCCCAGGCGGGGACAGGCAGAGAGGCAGTCCAGGGCCTGGCTGCCCATACAGACGCCACAAAACCCATCCCAGCAGCCAGCGATCTCCTCCGCAGAGCAAAGCAAAGAGGCCCCAGCCTCGCTTGTCCATGCCTAGGGTTAGTCAACTTCAGCCAGGGTTGCTTGGCTTTGCAGGGCTGCAGCACCAAGAGTCCGGTGCAGCGCGGGCAGCATCCTGCACCACACTCTACCCAGGGCTTGGTGCACGGGGCTGCTGCTGCTCCATGGAGCAGAGGGAGGGCAAGGGCTGGGGGTGTCGGGGTGCTGGGGTCCCATCCTGCACCCACACAGCCCGCACCCAGCAGCAAGTGCCCAACGCATCCCCCCACAAGGGCAGGAAAGCTGGTGGGAAAAGGAGCAGGAGGAGTGCTGGGAAGCGGGCAGCTGGCAGAAAACAGGGTTAGGACCAGCAAATAGCTGGAAATGGGTAACACGGGTGAGGAAGACAGGCTGGGTGGGAGGGGAGGTGCAAGTGGGTGCTGAAGATGGTGGTAGACACAAGCACCCGGCCCGGTGGGACGCTGCAGAGTGCGCGAGCCATCACGGTGCCAGCCCTTGGGCCTCGGTGTGCTGGAAGGATGGCAGGGATGCGGGGGCAGGAGAAGGGAGGGATGCCACCGCTGCCACCAAGTAGGGACACCGGCACCAGGGCTCGCCTCAGAGGGCTGCGCCGTGCTGGCCGCGGCTCCCAGGCGTAGCAGAAGGGAGGAAGGATGCTGCTGCCAGTGCCAAGGACACGCTCGGGAGCAGGAACAGCAGATCTCTGGGTGATGAAGATCAGCAGACCTGGGAAGCAGCCACGCCGCTGCTGCCAGCGCGGAAGGAGGCAGGCGAGCGGGCGGGCGGCAGGCAGCGGGAGCCGCGCTGCCGAAGCTGAGGGGGGCCCAAGATGCCGGAGCAGGGTTGCCCTGCTGAAAAGGGCTGGGGATGAGCACAGCCAGCAGCAGAGTGGAGCGTCTGGCTGGCAGGAGCAGGCCTGAAGGTGCTGGCACCGAGATGTCGGGAGAGGGTCCCTGGCTGCACCCTTGCTTCCCACTCCGGAAGTTTTCAGCCATTTCCCTCAAGACAAGTTTCCCACCTGAGTGCCCTTCCAGCTCCCCGCACCCTTTGCAAGCCCTCCGGTGCCCACCCGCTCGCTCCTTCGCAGCCCACGCCGCCCGGCCATCACGCCCATCCCCGTGCTGCCACCAGCTCTGGCGATGGGAATCGGCAGGGCTGAGCTGGTGCCTCTGTCCCTGTCCCCTCTGCAGCCAGCCCTGCACGCTGCAGCAGAGCCCTTCCAGGGGAGGCCAGGCAGCGCTGGCAGGCGTTGCTGCAGAAACCAGGTCCGAAGTTTTGCCTCCAGTGCTAAAGCTCCAGGAGCAGCAAACTCAGGCAGCCAGGAACCCGGAGCTGCGCTCCCCTGGGCGCAGGGAGAAGCTCAGCCCAGCAGAGTGAGCAAGCCCGTGCAGATGCACCTGAACAGCCGCAGCGATCCCACGGGTCCCCCCAAAACCGCCCCATCGCGCCAGGGCCACCCCGCTTCCTACCTTCGCTGGTGGTGGCAGAGAGGCAGGCAGCCAAAGTGACGACGATGGAGAGCGAGGATGTCAGATCCCCCCGTGCCATGGTCCGGCAGGGCCACCAGGCACGGGACGGGGCCACCTCGGTCGTCCCAGCGCCTCTGCGAGCGAGTGCGCGGAGCTACGGCACGCGCCGGCGAACGCAAAGGCACTTTGCGCACATTGCTCGCATCCACACAGGCGAGCGGGCTCGGCAGGGAGGGAGCAGCCTGCCCGTCACCGCTCGCAAGCCAATGGGGTGGGTGGGCTCTGCAGCGAGCCCCCCTTCCCGCACCACACGCTGGACTCAGCCCGAGCATCCGGACGGCGGGCTCCCGCTCCCGCTGCCCTCCGTCCTCCCGCCCTCCGGATGCTCCAGCGGCCCCCACCGCTTTTCATGCTCCCCGTCCCTCGCCGCTGCTCTCACACAAACTCACAGCCCAAGATGTGGTCCAGCGCGGTGTTCCGTGCTCGGTCGGGGTCAGGCGTGAAGGGGACAGGGTTGCCCTTCGGTCACAGTGTGCACAGAGAGGAAAACCCCTCACACGTGCTCCCCTTGCACGCCTGGGGCCAGGGAAGACGGGCAGAACCTCCCTCTCCTGACGCTTTTCATTACACATCATCCTGGGTTAGACACTCTCCACCTGCCCTTGAGCTGGGGCAGCAGGGGCAGGGGACAACACGGGCAGGTCTCACAACACCCAGCCATGTCGGCCACCTGAGGCAGGGCCAACCCCCCCCAAAAGCAGAGTTTGGGAGGACGCAGCCGTTGTCGCAGGGTCGGCAAGGCCAGGCTCCAGGCAAGGGGGTCCTGCGGTGGGGCCTGGGCTGCCTCGGGAGCACCGAGCATCCTCCCCCTGGCCCTGCTGAGGAAGCCTCTGCACCCCCCTCACTTGGAGCCGCTGGGATTGCCGATCCGGTGAGCACCTTGCTCAGCATTAAACACTCGGCATCTGTCACAGACCCCCTACCGCGGCCGCCACGGTTTCCCCATCTAAACGCTGAACGATCGCTGATACCTGCCCACGGTGCCCACGGATGCTGACTCCCACCTATGCCACATGCAGGGGGGGTTATTCGCTTTTCCAAGCGCTGGTGGCCAGGGGACCGATGTGTGTCTGCAGCCCTCCCCTGTCCCCAGGAATCCACCCCAAGAAAAGGCCACTTGAGGGAGGACAGGCATCTCCCTCTGCTGACTGCCAGGGCGTCCCTTGGGTAAAACCCACCCCAGACTTGCTCTGTGGGCTTGGGGTGGCGGGGACTGTCGCACACCCTCCATCCAGGAGATGTTAGACCCCACGCAGGGGCATCCCACAGCACTGCGAGCAGCTTCCTACAGTGAGAGGGGCTCCACGTCCATCTCACAGCGCGCGGTGGCAACAATTCCCCATTCAGAGCGGATGAGAACGGTGCCTGCAGGGACGTGTCTGCACCTCTCGTCACCAGGACCTGGGAACAGCCTGGGGTGTCGGGTCCCTCCGGGTTTTTTTCTCTGCCTGCCTGGGAAGCCGTCCGTCCGGAGACAGTGCTGGAGAGATCCTGTCATCAGGAGCATCACGGGATGGGCTTGCAGAGCGGCTCAGGCAGGGACACGCTGTGGCACGGGGAGGACTCCAGCAGTTCCCGAGGCAGCTGGCAGAGGCTGAGCAGTGTCGTCAGGCCGGGGGTGCAGCGAATGGTTTTTGCAAGGGGCCTTGGAGCAAAGGGGTCAGGGCTGAAGGTTTCCTGAACAGCACCAAGCCACCAGGAAGCCCCAGAGCAGTGCTGATGCCATGATGGTTGCACCCCTGCAGCTGGTGCCAGCTATCGAATTGTCACTCCCACCCAGCAATCTCCTTGTGCCGAAAGGGCTCGTCACAGCTCGGTGCTGGATCCCTCAACTCTTTGTCACCCGGTGCCCAAGGCATGCCAGAGGGACACCATCCACATTGCCACCACCTCAGTCCCAAGCTCTGGAAATGAACCTCTGGGGAAGCAGAAGCCAGCTTTGGACTTGCAGTACTGAGTGATGCCCGCTCCCAGCGCGATGTCCTAACACAGGGGGGTAACTTTGGAGACCTCCAACACAACCCAGGCACCCACACAGGCTCTCCAGTCCCCTGGTACCATCTCAGCCCCACGTGTCCCAGGAATTTGGATCCTCCAGGTCTTGCAGAGGTACCCAAGCCTACCAGATATTGCATCTCCCCACAGCTTTTGGTCTTGCCGTGACCCAGGGTCCTAGAGAAGCCATGGTGCTTGGGCACTGTTACAGAGCGTAAAGCGGCTTTGCAGGATCCAGGACACAGTAATGCCAGAACAGTGTGCCCCAAATCCCTCCCAGGGAACGGGAGTCCTCTCAGATTCACTGTCAGCTTTGGGGAGAGAGGATGACGGGTACTGGGGTGCCTGCACGCAGTGGTGTGTGCAGCAGGGTGCTGAGTCCTGGTGGAGGACAGTGCCGGCACTGCCACAACGCAGCGCGTGCACGCTGAGCACCGAAGCAGTGTCGGGGGGCGAGCAGGTGTCCTGGTCTCACTGGACACTTGGTTTTGCAGTCAGGATGTGCCTCGTGTGCGTAATTAGTGCACGTGCCTGGAGGCTGGGCACTGTTGGGAGTGTGTGAGCTGGTGCAAACACTTCAGAACGAGCCTGGGATGCTCCCGTCTGGAAATGCGGACCCTTTCTGTACCAGGATCCATGAGCAGCCGCAGACACGGTCACAAGGCATCCCAGGAACCCCAAACAGCCCAGGAACCAGACACATAGAGGGCATCACACCAGGTTCCTGGGCCCTTCTCCCCACCTGCATCCCTCCCCAGACTCCCAGTCACCTCTCGCTGGCCTGAACTGCACGGGGCACGACACGTACCCACCGGCTGCCTCCCCCGTCTCACTGCGTGCCGCTGCCTCTGCTCCTCGGCGAGTCTCCTGCCGTCGCCACGTCCCTCAGACGTGGTCCCGCACCTGGCTGTCACGGAGATGGGGAGGATATTTATAGATGCTGCGGAGAGAGGAAAGCGCAGCTCAGGCAGGCAGGATCAGCGAAGGAGGGGAGCCAAGCCTGCTTTTAGCACGACCCAGGTTATTGTGCATTTACCAGGCAGACCACAGCCTCCTCGCTAACTCAGCAGCTCAGGCTTGAGTGGCTGTTGCCCTTTTCACCCGGCTTTGCACCCAAAGATTGCCCATCACAGCCCTGCAAGAGCGAATCGGTGCCTGGGCTAGCGGGGAGGGCAGCCCTGCCTCCGGTGCCCTGCTCCTCCCGGGTCGGGGAAGAAACCTCCAGGCACTTCTGTTCTCCCGTAGCGTCTGCAGGGCCAGGTGCCTCTAGGTCAGCCTGGTGCAGGCAGCCTGGGTGGCAGAGTCATTAAGGCAGTGGCACCATCTCCAGGACCCATGCCACTCTGCGTTGGGTCACCAGCAGAGCCAGGACCCCCCCTCTCAGCGCCGCAGAGAAGGGGATGCTCAGGGCACGGAGCAGAGCCGTGCTGCAGGTCTCTGTGACCCCTGGATGCCTGTCCATCTGTCTGTCCCCTGCTGTACAACCCCTTCCCAGGAGGAGGAATGCTGAGAGATGATGGGGCGTGGGTGCCCTCTCCCAAGCCCAGTGTTCATCCCTGTCCCCCTCACAAGGCACCTGCGGGAGGAGGAGGAGGATGAGCTGAGCCCTGCGCACAGGCAACGCTGCGCAGAGATCTGAGAGCCTCCTGGCAAAGCTGTGTGCCACTGTGGGTGGGGGGACAGGAGGCCTGGGGGGCTTTCCCCATAGACATGGCCATGCACAGTGCCTCCTCCATCCCTTGCACAGGCAACAGCCCTGAATCCAAAATGGGATTGATTAAACAAGTCAAGGTCCTACTGCCTTCCCCCCCTGCCCTGAGCCCCCCGCCCTGGCCTACCCAGCAAAGCCCCATGGGGAGCAGGACAGGAGGGGGGTGCTGGACCCACGCAGGTTGTACTTCCCCCCCTCCACACTTTCGTGTGGCTGTGGTGTCCACTGGAAAAAGCTGCACGTTGTGCCCCAGCCCGAGCAGTGATTCCCAGCGAACTTCAGTGTACCCCATGCAACGATGCATTGGGAAGCCCTTTAAACTGGCATCTTCTCTGTAAACCTGCTGAGATGTTATCTCCATCAATATGACAATTCATCTGGAGCAATACCCATGCTACATCAGTATCACTGCAAGTCCTCGTGCTGTATCGGGGCTGGGACAGATTGCTCGGCAGCAAGGTTGAACATCGCAGGAACCTCACCCCCCCCCGCCTCCTGGGCAGCCTGCCTTGGGCTCGGTGTCCTCTCTGCAGGGTGGGTGTCAGGAGGATGGGGTCAAGTTCTTTTCAGTGGTGCCCAGCGACAGGACAAGGGGCAATGGGCACAAACTGAGGCACAGGAAGCTCCAGCTGAACCCGAGGAAGAACTTCTTCCCTCTGAGGGTGACGGAGCCCTGGCCCAGGCTGCCCAG
>Ga0065711_1036457_pt1 | contig 20963 bp, 14 predicted proteins | sample Hoacrofraction12_FD_59098 | JGI IMG/M metagenome (GOLD analysis project Ga0065711, IMG submission 59098) | Hoatzin crop microbial communities from Cojedes, Venezuela - Epithelial fraction 12 v2 (version 2) | ecosystem: Host-associated > Birds > Digestive system > Esophagus > Crop | place...
CTCTGGGAAACCCGTTCCAGTGTTTCACCACCCTCATTGTAAAGAATTTCTTCCTTATATCCAGCCTAAACCTACCCTGTTTTAGTTTAAAACCATTACCCCTCGTCCTGTCACTGCTGTCTCTACTAAAATTTGCTACTAGACTTTTGGACTAAGTATTTTATCTATTTACTTTAAGCAATTCTTTAAAATAACTTGCAAGGATGCCCTTTGCCTACCCAGGAGGACAACACATTCTCCATAGAGCAACCCTCCATATTACAGGGCTACCAGAAAACTTGGAAGAAATTTTGAGCTGCATCTCCATAATTTTTCATGCACTACCTCTGTAAACGGCACCATATAAGCCTTTAGATGCAAGGATTATTTTGCCAGCTTCTTGAGCAGAGAAATCGGTTAGCCATTTAACTCTGCTTCTTACTAGGGCAATTACCCAAACAACATTTAAAAGAGAGTATTTTGAAAATGACTTGTTTACAACATTGTTAAAAATTCAATACACTTGAATAATATCGACCTTATTTTGAAGCATGTAAATGCCTCCACGCAGGTTAAATGTCAAATTAAAACCTACATTGACTTCTTGAGCAGCATATGAGCAGAAATCAGACAAGATCCAGACACCATGGAGCAGACTATGCACTTCTTCTGGAGCCACATCTGAATGCCTAATCATTTTGCCTGATTTTTTCCATTTGATTTGTAGAAAGAGAGCAGTGAAGTTTGGCTGGGATACATCAGTCCACAAATTACACTGGACTTTGAGGTCTCACTGGTGGACTCTCTAGGGTTTATCTGAACTAAGTGCACTTTGGGTTTGCTCAATGAAACCTTCTCCTAAACGTAGTTTATTATGAGGTTCCTGGTGTGTCCATATTGGTGTGAATAACCTGCAGTTAGTGTTTCTCATTGTGTTATGTTTTAGAGAGGATGCTGCAGAAGCAGCAGCTTTAAAGTTGTGTGAGGAGACATCCTATGGCTGACCCTATAAAGACGGGGCCAGCATTTTAGCCTGAACAGTTTTAACACTTTACACAGCTGAGCCACCTGGTCTTTTAAATTACTCTGGTCATCTCTGTGGGCAAGACAAGATAACCCAAAGCTTGCAACTAACTAATGACAGACACTAGAGAGAACAGAAGTGCACCAGCATGGACCACTTCAAAGAAAACCCACAAAAGTAAACTTATAAATATCCTTAGGAGCGGGGAAATATGCTAGCACTTGGGAGCTGAGCACTCAACTTGCTTTCCTCAAGGAAATACTAATGGCGATAAAAATATCAAACCACTGGGAACTACTAAAGGAAAAAAAAAAGCTAAATCCTTAAAACAGTAAGGATCCAGGCTGATGCAGCTTGAAACATGAATTAGGTCCACCCTTGACCTGTGTGTGATTGGCAGATGTGCACATCCTGAACCCTTAAACCCCTCTTGTATCCTAATTGTGTGGCACTCCCTGCTACACACAAGTTCTGCTACAGCGGGTTTCAGCGGCATTGGCACGAGCTGCAGACAGTCACCGTACCTGCGAGCTGAGCCTTTGCCGTGCCGTGTACCAGTCAGAAGTGCAGCTACCAGCATGCTACTACAAGTAGAGCTCTGTAATGTAGCAGATTGGCAAGGGAATAGTTTCCCTTTTATCTCTTATTAAAGGGGATCAGGTGTTTGCCCATGAGAACTGCTCTCTAAGCTACATGACTTTTTTTTTTCCCCCAGAATATGCCCATAAACTAGATATGTGTCTGTTTAAATAAGCATAAAATTATGCGTATCCTGCAGCAAAATGAGACAGCAGTGTTCAGTAGTAATGTGGATGAAAAAGCCTATTCTTTTCCCCTCCCATGACTTTGGTGGTGAACTTTGAGCCTACAGAGTTTTCAAGGACACAGAAGAAGGGTCCCTAAAGTTGGCAAAACCTTTTTAAAATAACCTTTTTGATGTATTTTGATCAGAAAGCAGCAGTACAAGTGATGTTATTTGTATTTACATGCACACATAACCTCCCCAGTATGCTGGCAGCTTGCTATGTTAAAGAGCAGCATCTCTCCCTAGGTTTGACAGTACACCCTGTACTTTTCCAGATGACAGAGAGGACTTTGCTATTCTCTGAGTCAAGACCGAATAGTGTTATTAGTTGCACTGGCTGCAGGATTCTCCTGTTCTCGAGTCTTCTTATTTTAAAGCCTTTCATTTCCCGAGACAGCTACAAGGTGTCCCTTCAAGGATTTTGCTTTTTTGATTTATACTTTTATACACTCGAACCTCAATTGAGATATCCCAGCCTCATTCCATTTCTGACCTTACACTATCAAACCGGACTGACCCTCCATCTCTCAGGGCTGGGCTGGATTCCAACCCAGGTTATGGAAGCTCTGGGCCAGAGCTGCAAAGCAACCCATCAACCGAATCCCAAGGAGACACTTCATGGAAAGTCGCTGCCGGCCACGCGAGCCCGCTCAACTCTCCACCCTTTGAACTTCTGACTCCGTTCTTGTTTTTAACTGAGGGTTCGCTCTGGATTCGCTTTGTTTTTCTGAGAAAATCCTGTCTGTGCTGAGCACAGTGACCCCACAGATGGTGTGGAAGTGGATGACATGGGACTGAGATCTGCAGACAATACTGAAAATTGTCATCTTTTTTTTTAAAAAAAACATCAATTTCAGCTAGGAGTGAACTTGCTGGCAGCAAGACAGAGTTCCTGAGGGCCAGGCACCTGCTTCTGGTCATTGTTCTCCCTCTACCACACCTGTAAGAATGAGGATATCCAGGTATTCGATACCCTCCAACCTCAGCCAAGAAAATCCACTCCACAGCAAGGCAGCGCCCAGGGGTTGACAATTTTGTGTCATGAATCTGGAATTGAAACACACCCAGATGAAATAAATACCTTATCATTACATCATCACTCTTTTTGTAATTTTAAAAGAAAGGAAAAAAAATGGTAAAAAAAAAAAAAAAAGAGATGCTTTATTGAAATAGCCTTACTGTCAGACTCGGACTGAAAAAATGCAGCTGCCATGTAACCTTCCTCCTGAAAATCCTTTCACTGTCAGAAAGCCCCTGTTCTGCTCTGCACAAGATACTTCTCTCAAATGAACACCTTTGAAAAAAATCAGTGCAAGTAAAAGAAAAGCAACTCTTACTCAGGAGAAACCGAGGCAATTTGAGCCAGTATAGGCTGGATTAGCTTCCAACTTGGAAGCCAGTTAAATAAATCTCTAAACAGTCCTTAGTACTTGCTTAAATAATAAAAGGAAAAAATATAGAGGTTTTAAAGCTGGAGGTCTATAAAATCTCTGTTCCTGTCCTATTCAAGAGCCACCCTTAGCTGCTGCTGATGAGAGCAAAATTGGGAGCAAATAATACTACCATCCTCCTTCCTCAATAATGCCTTTAAAACATATAAGTGCCAGTTGAATTAGCCTATTTATAAGACTTCTTTTTTCCCCCTGACTGTAAACTCCTAATGACTCTCCGTTACACAATGCAATTCAATATGACTCAAGCTTCCAGGGGTCTTGATCCCCTCTAGATAGTGTACCACAAAAGTGATTTATAAACTACAGTCTGAGAAAGTCACAGAGACTGAAGTGATTTGAGAAAATAGTTCAGGCTTGTAAGTGAATACAAGTGCTATGAATTCCAATGACAGAATAATACCCCCTCCCCAAATCTTTTCCTAGCCTCATTTCATACAACAGAGAGAAAAGTAGTACTGAAGGAAAAGTGAGGGGGGGAGGAGGGGGCGGGGTAAAAAAGCCCAAAGGGGATAGAAAAATTGAGAGCTGTGTGGTGAGGGCTAATCAGTCATACACCAAAGTAAGCTTTTTTCTTAGTATGAAAAAGCATAATGAGAGCCTGTTTGCATTGCAGATCATATCTGTGAAACTGAGCAATTTTGAATGGAGCACTCTGGCTGAAGGAGACAGGGAAAGAGGTAATAAAAGCAGAGACCACTGAGAAGTGGAACTCCGATATCAGGTGTATCATTGGAGAAGAAAAATACATATTTGTCACCCTTCCTTCCCCCCTAGTCAAGTGGGCAGTAAATCTATATTCTTGTATTTTCTTTTCTTGAGAAGGATCCTATATCTCAAAAGTTATTTTAGATTGAATTGGGGGAAAAAAAAAGAAAGAATCCCAAAGCAGGCAGTTCCTTCTTGCAACACAGATTTTCCTACCCAAATTTCAAAAAGGAGCTGTTATTTTGGAGTCTGTTCCCTTCCCCCTCCCCTTATCGCCTCTCCCTGTCTTTCAGAATGAGGCGTTTGGTCTAAAGACAGCCAGGGAGCTAAATATATATTAATTAGAACTCTTGAGGCTGCCATCAATGAGATACAATTATCCCAAACTGTTGCTATTACAGGCTCTGATAGCTTCATTTAAATTCCTGAATAAAACATGAAATATCTTTAATGAGAAATGAATATAGTTGTCAGGAGGGAGTAGTTGTGATATTGTTACTAGTTGAGATATAGAAGATGAAGACATAATATGAATACCTTCGACTTTATATAAAAATGATGGCTGTTAGCAAAAGACAGATCCTCCTTCAGAGACTTCATTTAGGCTGCAGAGTAAAAACCATGTAAAACAACAACATATCTCTTACAGAGAAACTCTGCTATCCAAAAGGCAGCTGGGACTACTGTTTGGTGCAAACCATATCTGTTACAAGGTGTAACGCTGGTGTAAAAATCCTTACCATTAAGGCAAACGCAAACAAATTATGTGAAGCACAGTGAAACATTCCTGTTGTCTTGTTACTCGATGGCTAACCAGGGGGGTTCAGCATGGAAAACGCTCTCTCCCATACTCAACCACACACTCCCTTGTTTTTCTTTCTTTCTTTCTTTCTTTCTTTTTTTTTTTTTTTTATATTTTTAAGACAAATGCCAGTGAGGGAGCAGAGACACGGTTCTCCCTCCCTTTCAAGGCAACTGAAAGACACAAGGCCAGGCCAGCAAAGAACAGTTCTTTAAATCACACTGTCAAGGAGATGGGAGTTGCAGCACCTCTTCATTCCTCCGCAGCTGCTTGATGGACTGCACTAGTCATACTAAAAATTCACCCTTGAGCTGCAGCGGAGGTCTGTTCACCTGCCGTTATTTTACTGAATTTACAGTGACTCCCCACTCCTTTCCATACAACTCTTTTATTTGTCCCTTTTTTGCTTAAAGTGAGCTCTTCCACATGTTTTAGGCTTTTCATCCAGAAGTGTTTACAAAGCAGCTCACAGAGAAGGAGCAGCTCTGACCGCACCATGGTCCAGGAGTCCCACGCCTTTGTGATCCCACCAGCCGACGCATGCCAGCCGACAAAGCTCTCGGCTCCGGCATCACCACTGAAAAGCGGCCAATTCCGGGGTGGAGCATGGCAGCTATTTAACAGCATGTACCGTCACTTATACTTCAAATGTATGTCGCAAAGTGAAGATGATTATCATACTAATTGAAAGGGCATGGGAAACATTCAGGAGGCAGAACATAATTATCCAAACTGGAAATTGCCAGGTCGTTCCCATTCTTGTGGGATCCTCTAGTGACCACAGAGAGTGGTCAGGACCTCAATTTAAAGTCTCAGCACAAGTTTGCATCAAGCTTTTTTACATTAAAACAATTAATATGTATGTCCTGAATATTATTTTTTGAGATACTTGCAGTGTAGTGGCTCACTTTCTTCTACAAGAATTGGTTTGCCTGTGTTCTCTAGATACAGAGACAGAAAATGATCTCAGGGATACAATTCAATTTCTCTTAATCAACACCTCTTTGCTTCATTGAGTAAAGCATGTTTAATCCATTTAGAATTAGTTGTCAAGGAATACACACTCTAATTAATATTTTCCTGAAGATGTTTATACATGACAGTATAATAAATTAAACAAAGAAATTGAAGGAGTGAAGAGTTCCTAAGTGCCTCTGCTGGACTGGACCAGAAAAGATACCTCTGTGGTTTCTGTTTCTCTTCCACCCAATCATCCAGGGAGATGCCAGCTTCAAGACAAGACCTTATAAGAGGTAAAGGAAATTCATACATCTGATATGTCCTCTATTCTTCACAGCTCACAGTGCTGTCTAAGGATGCTCCAGTTATGGCAACGAATTGCTGGGTCTCAAAATTTGCCCTTCCAGAAATGGATCAAAACTTACTGGTGGGTTCCTAAGATGAAACAAGAGTTGCATAATGTACCATAAAGCTTATTCTGTCCTTATGTTTGCCATATTCATGATCTTGAAGGCTCACAAGTTAAAATATACGTATTCTTAGCCTAGGAGGTGAAAACAGTTACAATTCAAACCTCCAAAATCGGCCATAAAAGACCTTCCAAGTAGAGATGTGCAGTCACAAGACCAAGAGTACAATACAACCTCAACCACAATACAACCAAGAGTAAAATACAAATACCTGAACGTCAACCTAACTATTTATGCCACATTAACATGCCTTAGATTCATACGAATAAAAACTGTTCCTGGGATCAAAAGCCAACTTTCAGGTGAAATATTGCAGCACAAAATCAAAGAGGTTGTATTAACAAGCGAGTCCTTTTCTTTTATAGCAATTTTGGGATCCCTTTGAGGTAGTCAAACATGCTGAAGCAAACACTTGCCCCTTACTGCATAAGTCATCCTTAAGGAACAGAATTAAAGACCTCAGAGCCTGACACGGCGAATGTCGAGTGCAATTTACAGCCCTAGAGTCAGTCAAACCAGAGCGATATCCAATTATACTCATTTTATTTATGTAGTTTATTTCCTCCAAAAATTAATTTTATGTTCCTAAAAATTGCTGGATTAATAGCCGTAGTAACTGAACCCATACATCAACACAAAATATGCAACACAAACAGCGACTCCGCATGTTTTTTTTCTCTCTCTACCACTTGTTTTAACGCAGGACTCGGAGACAGCACATCCAGAGAGTGAAGAGATTCTCCAGAGACCTGTTCAATAATTTTACCCTTTTCTGAGATGATGTCTACGGTGTCAGCCGGCCATGACCAGCTGTGGTGGGATATTTCTGATGGGAGCTGGCGTTTTTTCCACGAGGCAGTTGACAGCAGTGACTTTTTTACTGGCCCCCTTCCAGTCACTCAAATCTTAAACTGTAGTTAAAGGGCAAAAAATGGGAAGAAAAAAAAGTATAGTATTACCCAAAAGATGGATGTTTACTTCAAAACCACAAGTTCTTTTCTCCCTTCACTAGTTTTGACCCAAACTCTCCCTCCTTTTGTTCATCCCAGCAGCTCAACCTCACAGCAGTGCTGTGTTTAGACCCTGTGTTTAGACCCCAGCATATTCCTGCTGTCTCCTGGGTAAGGCAGGAAAGTCTTCTGGGAGAAAGCTGCAGCCATGTACATGAGATAAAAAAGAGGAGCCAGAGCAGGGAGGCTGGGCTGTGGCACTGAGAGCTCAAGGGATGGAATGGAAATAAAACCTAAGATACATGAGCTGTACGGACAGTGGCAAATCTGAGAGCTTACCATTGGTCTTGGTGGAAATAATTAATGAATGTGTGTCATTTGTACCAAAATCTTGCCTTCACACGTCCTCCAAACTCAAACTTCTCTCCCCTTCTTTCACTCCCCTTGCAACTTTTCCCAAATTCACCCCTTGCTCCTGGGGCACACTGGCACCAGAGGGAGAGGACGGAGCAGCCAGCTTGGGCTCAGATAAGACACACACCTTTGGCCTCATCTCAGCAAGATGCTGCTTTTCTTCTCTTTTCTTCCATTGCTCTTTTAATTTTTAAAATGAAAGCCCTCCTGACTGAAGGTACCTGTTGGTTACTATATCCCAAGAAATCTAACAACAAAGCACTTAGAATTACTTATTGTTATGGCTTGGGGACAAGATTACATCTCTAAGTTTATAAAGCAGACGCAACATTTGCCACTAAATACAAATGATTTTAATAATCAGCATTATATTTGCTTCTTTCAGCAGGGTGCCTTGTCATTACTTTAACGATAATAATACCCACTTTTCATTTGCTAAGTGTTATTATGATTATTATTCAGAAGCTTTGCTATAATTAACTAACTGAGCCTCACAACACTCCTGTGAGTCAGGTAAAGAAAGAATTATGACTCCCCTACCTTTTACCTGGAATCGTGGCGATGGGGAAGCTAAGTATTGTAACGCAGAGGAGGCTTAGATTAAAATCAGCAGTTCTTGCCTCAAAATCCCGTATACAAACCACACCTTGAATTGTCTGCCTCCAGTTCACCATCTAGCGCTGTTATCCATTCAAATGCACCATGATGACATTTGGGAGAGTCAAGGAAAAATTAAAAGAGAAGGAAGAGAAGAGACGTGGCAAACCCTAACAATGCTGAGACACCTTGCTCTCTGCATGAACAACCTCCTCTGGCAGCTCCCGCTCCCTGCTGCTGTAGGTTCCTAAATCCTGAGCTCTCATGTTCACTGCATGCATCACACACATCTGTATCTATACAGGCAACAGCTTCCGTCTATAATAGCCACCTGTGAGGCCAGGGGAGAGGTATTAAAAATTAAAGAACTGCAGAGTACATTGGAAGCCAGTCTTGGGTTTATAGACAGGGAAGCGTTTGACAGGTGGTCTCTGTGAAAGAAGTGGCCTTAGAGACACATTTCTCTTGATTTTATTTTTTAATTAACTTTTATTCTCAGTATTACCATGTCCTCCCCCCCACACCCTTCCTTTCCTCCTTTTTTCCAGCGTGGAATGCAGTTTAACACACCAGACAGTGCAAGTATGGGTACCTTGAGCATTGCAGTCCAGCAGGGACGTTTTAAAGATCTTTTCTTCCACCCACATCCCAATGCCAGCCATCCACCCCACAAGTCCATAAACCTTGATGTACACACATAGTCAAACTGCAGGGCTTATCATTAAATTGAGGCAAGTGGGTTGTCCTGTAGCTTACAATATGGCATGTCCAGCGAAGTCTGTAACTATGGGGCCTGCTTGGTGATGAGCGGCAATCTAAGCCCCAGGTCAAGCATGTGCCTGTTAAGCTCTTCCACATGTGCCATTCAGGCCCTTCCTGTTTGGGTTTCACGTACCGGTTTTACACCTCTCGCCTCACATAAAACCAGATGACCTTAGAGAGACCAGGAGGGCCTTCTTCATCACTGTCTGCGGCATAGACTTCACCTCCTGCCATAAAAACGCTTCCCTCCCTGCTCACCCCTTGCATTCCCGCTTTCAAGTTAATTGGAATAACACATCTGTAGCCAAACAACAGACACTGGTGCATCCCCTCCAGGCCCCCCTTGCCCGCTTCCCGCCCCCCCGGCTTTGCTTCATTGACTCCTCCAAACCCACCACATTTAGACGGGAGCACTTAACCTTCTGCAGAATATCTTTATGCTCCATTTTCCTTTCCATTAGGAAGGAGATGAAAGCGAGCAGAGGGTGCTTTTGCACAGCTGCTGTTGCTGCCAGCAGATGTGCTCTTCCAAGTCTGTGTGTGTTTTAAGTATAGACTTGAATACTTCTGTGTGTGAGGGGCTTTGGAGTGGAAGGGCCCTATGGAGGAAGCTTAAGCAATGCTGAGTTTAAGCCAGATACAATGGTTTACGCCCAAATTAGAGCAATATGTACTCTTGCTGTCCTCCACCTTTCTATCGGAGACTGTGCTAACCAAACTTTCTGTACTTGCAGTATTTTGAATCTGATTTTCCAATTTATGTGTAGGCATAACAAGGCAAGACTCAAACTGAAACTAACTGTGGGCCTTTACCACCTGAGGAAAAGATCTGTTAAGGACCTGTTTTCATGGTACTCCCTGCTTTACTCCCAGATTGAAAATCACTCCTGCTTTTTTTCTAAGAATTCATTCATGGCAACAATGGGAAAATATATATATTTTGAAATCCACTTTCTAAATACATAATAATAATTTTAGAAAAAGTAAAAACAAAGACTAGAAGCTTCTACAGCGAGAGCAGAAGACGCTGCCTATGCGACTGATGAGCACCAGGAGTCTGTCTGTCTATGTGTATTCCTTGAAGACCATGCTGCATCCCACTGATAGAGCTGAGTCAAAGCTTGGGAAACTTCAAGTGCAGGAAAAATGGCTCTAATAAAAGCTGTCTAGATTGTGTCCTCCCAGGAGGCATTTCACCCACCACAAAGATGCAGGCACAGCTGGGGTAGGCAGCAGCTAAGCAGAAGTGTAATACAGAGGGAAGTGAAGAGTCTTTTCTGCTGCTGAACTGTTGAATGTATTTTATGTAGGAAGATCCTGTTTGGAAGCCGTTCACTCATGTGTCTGCTTTTGCTTATATGCCGTGCTTTACAGTGTGCCTGGTTGGGACCTCTGTTTTCCATCTCAGGCTGGAAGAAGGAAGACGATGTTGGGATGGGTAGGGCATTAGTTCAGGACCTGAGTTTCCCCAGTTCAGCTCCTCACTCTGCACAGACTTTGTGTATGGCTTGGGGCAAGTCATTTAACCTCTATTCCCTATCTGTAAACTCATGGTGTTATGGCAAGGACAAGTACTGCCAGGGCAGGGAGGAACCTGAAAGGGACCAAGTCACCAGCGCAGTGGCAAACATCACCGTTTATCATGAGCAGGGAGGAAAACGTGCCCTGTTCCCTGGTACCCAACCCAAATCAACTCAAGATGGTGTTAACGAAGCTATAACATAACCCGGCTGTGGAAAGGGCAATTTCTGGTTAAATATTTCAGGCAGGGAGTGCATGCATGGGGGCAACCTCTGCGAGCAGAGAAATCAGAGGGGACCCATCTCTGCGCGAGGCTCAGTCCACAAGCAAACCGCTTCGGTGGCCTGCCCAGCTATAACAACAACAGCAATCACTCTTCCGTCCTTAGTGCCATCAGGACAAAATCAAAGCTACATGAATCTCTGTCTTTCTGTCGCTTCCCTTATTGCACCAGGGGCTCAGAGAGGCTGGGTCTGGCTTTACCAGTCTCATTGAATTATCTTGATAAACCACCCGTTTACCTACAATTCAACAGACTGGAAAAATCCTTGTGGCTGTTGCAAAATAAGAAAAATAAATAATAATGTGCCTTAACAAGCATCAGTCGAAATACCCAGGATTTGATGGACCTGGTGATAAACAGCAGATTTACTTTCCCGGGAATGCAGACAAACTAATCAGATTTAGTTGGCAGCTATGAAAACACAACCGATGGGAGGCTCAGCGCTGGCTCGCACAATCCCCCCCATCCCTGCTAACGCAGAGGGGCATGAAAGGAAAGGACATTAAAAAGATATCATATCGTCGCGTCCCTGCGCTGGATGTAATGCCCTGGCACGCTGACAGCTGGCTGGCAGCTTTCCATCCCTGGGAAGGGGGTTGCTGGTCTGCGCAGCCCAGACAGCAGTTTAACCCCAGGGTCAGAGGCCAGTCAGGCGTTATCTACCGACTGGGCGCATTTCCTCCGCATCTGTGGCTTCAATATTCCCGAAAAGGCACTGGCAGGAGGATGGGAGCTAATGTGAGCTCCTCTGGTATTTAGAAATTTAAAGGCCCACATTCATTTTTAATGACCTTGGAAATTCACTTCAAAAAAAAGAAAAAAATTAAACAAAAACAAACAGTCAAAAGCAATATACATTGTGTGAGAGAATGAAAAATATTTTTAAGCTTTCCCTACAAGATTTTTCAAGTTTTCTAGCTGTTGGACAAGGAGAGGATTACCGTGCACTTTGTTAACCAAAGTGTAATATTCAAGCTAAAATTCTGACTATGGGATGAATTGTACAGTTGTGCCTTGGATGTATACTACTAAACTTTTATTGCACAGGATGAAAATAATTCCTACCTTAGTAAGGTAAAAGCCATCATTATCTCCTCCCTGTTCTTCAGCACAGGTAGAGTTTGACAGACCCTTGTCGGCCTGCATAAGGTGTAGGGCTAGTTTTTGAGCTGAACACTTATTTGATCGCTGGGATGTTTTAAAGCTACTCTTGATTTCCAGCTGTCTTGGAGGTGCCAATACTGTGTCAATCGGAGCAGCCCTAAATCTAATCACATTTATGTCCCTTGCAAAACCAACAGTGAGCTGCTCCGATACCTTGCAGCCAGGCAGGCAGACGGGGTCCCTGGTTATGTCCCATCTGCCAGACACAAGGACAGAGAGGGCAGAGATGTTGGCAGAGCCCTCCTTTGCTGCCAGCGACTCCCTGCCAGTGGGTGCCCCAGGTAACAAACCCTCCACCATGGTGGTTGCTTTGCTTTGGCAAGGGCTACCAAGCAGCCTTTGCTGCTACAAGCCACAGGGCCAAGGTCAGTCACGAGAGCTAAAATAAAGCCAGGTGCAATTACACTGGTATAGTTGAGCTCCTTTTATTGATTATGCTGCAGCATTAATTCTATGCAGCCATGGATGGAGCCAAGATGACTGTCTCCAGCATAGGATGCTCCAATGTTTGTAGGCATACTGCAATTTAATCTTTTTTCTTTCGTTATCATTTAAGATGATGAAATGCAAACACTAACTAATTGGGCACTATCAATGTACCAAATAGTTTTTCCCATGTGCTTTTCTAATTATTATACAGACCTCACCAAAAACTACTGACCAGAGGACACGTCATAAGGACTGTTTCGCCACTTCTTATGAGTCACTGGTATTTACTGACCCCTTCCCACCCATATCACAAAACCATCTCTACGATTAACATCTTTACTGGCATCTTTTGAGGAGGGTTAGCCAACATCAACATAGACTCTGCATTTTAAAGGTGACAGAGATGGATGAGGTCATTTTCTCTTCCCTCATGTCATTTCCCTCCCCATCTACAAGGCTAGTCCTTAGGAGAATATCCTAATGGGGGTTTTGTCTAGACTACCCCTTAATTGACTCTAGCGACAGGACTTCCTCCATTTCTCCAGGGAGATCATTCCACCACCCGACAGACCTCACTGACAGGAAGTGCTTCCTGATATTCACCCTACCTCCTCCTTCCTCAGTGTCCTCTCAGGAGCTGTGCTTTGGTAATGTCATGTACAACCAGAGCTGTATCTCCCACCCATCTCACCCTTGTGTTTGCATATGGACCACACTTACAGCAGTGCTGTTAAATTCCATTTATGAAGTAGTAAACTTTGCTCCTTTCAAAGCCTTAGATGAACTTAATCATTTTCCTTTACTCCCTTGCCTGCACATTAGCTTGATTAGCTTATGGAAAAGAGTTTTCACAGCGGTGGCAGAGGGAATACACACTTTTGGGAAGCCACAATAAACAATTAATCATGTATTTTTAATCTACTGTAGGGACAAAACAACTCTTCTGTGTTTTCTTTAGTAAATACAAAATACAGAATCTAGAAGGATGACTTTTCCAAATGATTTTTTTCAAAAGAAATCAGTTTAGATTAATTTACTGTCACGGTAATTGCATAAATACTGAACAGCAGATAGTAATAGATATATTAATAATGAGTAAATCAATTGTTATGGACTGTTGAATACTGTGCTTATTAGCCAGGTTTATATTCATCTCCACTACTAGAACTGATGCACTTTAAATAATCTATAACATGTTATTCATGACTTGAGTATTCTTCTCTTAATAATTTATTAACACTTTATAAAATATTCATAATTGCGTTCTTCATATAAAACTATGATCTTTGAACCAAAAGTGAATGATAAGTTGGGACACTCCTTACTGGTCTAAACTGGTGACACACAGGAAAGCACCACAGAGCTGCTGAAGCATGGTCCATGTGATCCACACAGTCCCCATAATTTGCTTCAACAGGTTTTGTGGCTCTTAGAAAACCTGACAGGCAACATGAATCGATTTGTAATTTTGCAAAACTTAGTAACAAAGGGTGTTTAGAGTAGAACTACCACTCTCCGTGTGTTGGAAAAATCCCTCTTCGCCTGCTAATTTGGAACCACACTAGGAGCATAGGCTAAGAGAGGATCACTTAGAGTATCATTATGCAATTATTGTTAGTATTATTATAGAATTATGATTTCTCTTCACCTTACCAGTCCTATCCAGGTGCTTCAAGTGCAAGTTGTGATGAAAATGGCTGGAGAGATGCTGCGAAGAAATGGAGTAGCAAGATATCATCGACCAGCAAAGGTCAATGGTTCTCTGGCTTCATCAAACTGGGATTGCTACAGCTATACTCTCCCAAAGAAAGATCCACTAAGTCCTGGAAAAAGGAACATCAAAGTCTTGAAAAAAAGTAATCCATTAAGTGCCACAGAGGAAAGAAAGAATCTGGTTTATTCGTCACCCAAGAAAAGACTAGAATGCATTAGGAGAGGTGTTTTTTGGTAAAACTAAAAATAACAGCATAAACATTGAAAGCGATAAAAGCCTATGGAAATATTTCATCTAGTTCTGATACCTGTATTTAAGAACAACCACCTTGCTGGGACAAGAACAGAGAACGGTATAAACAGCAATGCAGTGGCTCACTTATGAAGAGGTTAAGGGACTTTGTCTTATTTAAACAGCTAAAGATTAAAAGAGATTCTGATGACACTTCTTAAATGTATTCGGGATTCAGGACAGTGGGGCCAGGGGAACAGCAAAGAAAGATTATTTACATTGAAGGACACTGTTGGAGCTAGATCAGGTAATTATAGATAGGCCATGAATAATCTTACCACAAAAATTAAAGTATGAGTATTGATTATCTGAGCATTGAAACCCTGTTATAGTTTTCTAAAATTAAGTAGTTGTAGTGAGGAATATGAACTGGAATTTGATAAGCCTTTGAAAGGAATTGTATTGCCAAGGAGACATGAATCCTACATGCCATTATATCCCCAAAGGGCTGAAAGGAGACTGGATTGCTCCTGATTTGCATTGTATTTATCTTCTGCATCATGTTTCTGTGGTTACTTCTGGAAAGCAGGAAGGATTTATCCCCCCTTCACACTTGTTGTCTTCTGGCAGGCTCATGGGGTTTGTCTGGGTTCAGTTTTGGCCTGTCTTTGAAGGACTGCTGATCAGCGATCATGAGGAACAGGGTGCAGAAGGATGTAGAGATATACTTACAGATCCACATGTGCCCAGCTTAGATGGAGGCTGGAACTGATGGATGAACTCTTCGGAGTGGAATAAAATTTGCTGAATATACCTAGATAGCATAAACATGCTTTATTTCTTTAGATAACTCAATAGTACAATATATGAGTGATGGGGCAAAATAGAAAATGGAAAGAAAATTCTTCTGGGTATTTGTGCTACCTAGATTTGATTTTGAACTCAATCCCCACATGCTTGCTAGATGGTCTGTCTTAGTTTGTGTCTGAATGACCTTCGAAGGCTTGAATATCCTGGACCCTTCTGAATCAAGTTTGGGGCTGTAATTATCCCTCTCTGGAGGAAAAATAACTTCAGACAGAGCTGCAACAGAAAAAGGATTTGTTATGGCTTGTAGATTGGGTGATTTATCCAGTTTGGAAACAGTGACAAAAATGCTATCTCCTGTTTCCCCAGAATAAGTCTGAATGGTGGAGAAAATTCACCAACTTTTTTCAATAAAGTTTTTTTTTCCTTAATTATTATTATTGCCAGCTCAGCCCCATCATTTGACTGTGCTTAGGAGATTAACTACCCCCCCACGACCACCTTCTCCCAGCAAAGTACTTTCTAACAGTACTTAATAATTTTGCTGGAGGAGTGGCCCAAGTAACTCGAGTGTTCTCCTCTTCTGTCCTCCCACGCACAACTCAATCTTCCTCCGTGCTCGCTCAGGAACAGCAGCCTTCTCTTTCATGCCTCTGTGCTATAAGTGGAAAGAGGATTTGACTTAAAGGGACACTGACAACTGGTTTAAAATCTTGAGTTAATTTGTTGTCAAAGTCATTTTTTAACATAATTTGGGGGTTTCTTTCAAGTGATGAGAGGGATCTGTTAAATGAAGGAGAATTAATTATTCCCAGTCATTAGTGAAAATACAAATAAAACCAAGTTGTGTTAGAGCAAATGAAATTGATTTTAAACAAAAGTGGACCTGACTGTTCGCATTTCATCCTCTCCTCTGTGGCACTGACAGCAGTCCTTCTCTGAGGCGGGCTCACTTCTCCTGACTTCCCTTCTTGTTCGACAGAATTAAGTATTAATCTGGCCACTTTCAGAGAACGCTGAAAGATAACCCTGTTTGCTCAGACGGTCTCAACCGATTAAGTCTTGTTTCCCAAATGACTGGGAAGATATATGAGGCTGTAAAGCTTTCGTCTTGCAGAGATCTTCATGTTTGAAGTCTGTAAATTGTCAGTTCTCTCTTACCTGCCCTGTTTCTCCCTTTAAGTAGACACAAACTTTAAACTCTGAATCCGAAATTAGGGAGCTGAAGAGAATGCACCAAATTTTCTCTTCCCAAAAGCCTTGCTAAAACATTTCTAGTGCCTCTTTCTTAATCTGCCACTTGACATTATGACTTTACTGCTAGAAGACAATAGGATACAAGTTTTGTTGTTTGTTTGTGATGATAATCACATTATTAAATCCATTTGCATAGAAAACCAACACAGCAGTAAAGAGAGGTAGGGGGTTGCTAAACGCTGACAAGAGCTGAGGCATATTAACCAGGTATAAATGTGCTGCTCTACTACTCTCTGGCTTCAAAATGACTGCTAAAAGGCTTCAAACCCTTTCTTTCACGGCCTATAACGTACTCAGAGTGGTGCAGAGGAACGTAATTAACTCCACCTCAGCTCTTCCCTGCCTCCGTAGCTGCATTAGGAAGGATTGTGTGAGACTGATTCAGACTTATTCCATTAACAGCAAAGAAAGATGATGAACTGAAACCTCTCCTGGCACATGTTGCCAGCCCCAGAGTGTATCTTCAGACCGCACAGAGACAAAACCTCTGCTTGGGAGGATGCTGCGGTCACTGCTGCGAGATGGGCAACGGAGCAGCTCTGGGAGGTGGAGGGGCATGAGTCATCAGTGGAGTGGGACACCAGGGGCACATGGGACAAAACCCTAGTAAGTAACCCTAGCAGCGTATTAGCCATTTCTCCTCAGCCTCCTCCTGCCTGAAAGTATTTGGGAGAGAAGTTGGGGTCGTCAAGAGATGTTATCCATGGCCACTGACGGAGCAGTTGGAGCAATGTAGAAGAACCCATTAGGCGTTCCTAGAAGGATCCCATTAGGGGACGGCCTAATTTGAGCTCATGGCACATTGCTGGCCTAACACCAAATTCAGTGGCCATCATGTCAAAACAGCTTAAAGACATCTTGGAACCTGCACCAAGGCCAGGCTTGGCCAGCAGACAGAAGTGACAGCTAAGCTACCCACGTATGACACTACTCACAAGCAGAAACAATCAGCCTTGATGGAGTATTTCACAAAATGGGGTTTCCATCAGGTGCCAGTAGCTTTTTAAATATTAACCAGTAAGATCTGCTGGCTGCCTCTCTGGGATTACCATCTCTGACACTGGTTATCCCAGTGTGTCAGCATAATTTAGCAGCCAAACGCTGGCTCCCAGTGAGCGGCTTGCAGATGTGGATTTTAATTAAAAATATTTAATTTTCAGCTCTGAGTTCCCTTTTCTCTACCTGGCATCACAGTTTCTGGTACTCATCACACAGACTGCTGCAATGCTGCTCTGAGGAAACCTCAAGCAGCTTCCTCCGCCTATGGCAGCTCCACCGAATGGCCCCATTGAGCCCTGTTTTGTGTTCATCCATTACAACCAAAACAGAGATCTTGGAAAAAAAAATCATTTGTGGCTCAGAACCTACCTTATACTAAAGCAATTCACTCAGACATTAGTAATATGGAAAGTGCACCTTTCTAGCCCAACCAAGATGCACCCCTGGAGAACCTGTTTATTGTTTTTCACCCGTAGCAGACTGAAAACTCTGGGCATTACTCAGATGGAGGGGAAAAAAAGCTAAGTTTAAATTGGCACCTCAGGGTTGTAGCATACACTGTTAAACAACAAACTCCAGAGCCCAGCTGACACTGTGGCCCTTTTTCCTTGAGATGAGATGTTGCATTCCCAGAGCTCCTTCAGCCTCACAGGCTGAACCTCACATAGTCCAGTGGGACCTTACATAGTTCCTTCATTGTGCTATTTTCCTCGCAAAAAAAGTTAAAGCAGATTTTCAGTGAAATGTTGCTGTTTCACTTTTTATTAATCACCACTTAGTTCACATCGCTTCAGTTTATTTAGTGTGAGTAGCTTTAGCTTTATATAAAATTTTCACGAATAATTTTCTACATCTGCAGACGTACACTTACTAATCACACATGGTTGGAATAGGCTTCAGTGCAGGTCCTGTTCATAAAAAAAGGTTCTACCTTTGTCCTCTGATTGCAGACTGCAAACAGCATACACCATGTTCATCCAGAGACAGACACTCCTTTTGGATTTAGCAGAGACTTTGAATATTTTGGAAGTTGCACGTTATGGTTCATAAATATCTGAAAGGATATTTTGAGATTGCCATTTAGGTCCCAGGTTTCTAGGGAATGTGGAGAAAGTACATTTTTCTTATGTGGGAAAGCCAGGTAGAAAGCAAGAAAACAACCCAAGGACAAATAATCTTCCCTATACTAAATATCCAAATCACCGAATTTTGAGGTGTTGCTAATTATTATGAATTTTGATTGAGAATTTTGATTATGCAAAGTATTTTAAAACTTGATTGGGCTTTTTACGTCCTGTTTTATTTCCATTGAGGAGGTTCATAGCTCTTCATTGCTTTTGGGAAAAGAAATAAGGAGTCCTACACCCTCTAAAGATATTCCTGTTAAAGGGCATGTACAACTCAGTGACTGCACTGCTGGTAGAGAACTCATCCACAGAGAAAGACTTTGTGAACTGTTTAGGGGAAGGACAGTACACGGTTGTATAGCACCTGATGCAAGGGAGGCATGACATATGACCCTTATCACAAATGGAAAAATAAACATCAACAAGACAGATTGAAGAACACATCAGAAACAGTAAAAATAAAGTTAAAAATAATCACTGATAACATTTAGCCTGGAGTGCTTTTTGCTTTGTAATTCTATATTGACAATCCCACCTAGAAATGGGTCTCTAAGACTTTTTGACTTGTAGACAGCCCAGTTTGCTCTACAGACCCCAGTGTATCCATTGTCACCCATGGGAGGGCCCCAGGGTATTTTCTATGCTGCTTCTTTGGGAACAGATTAAATGGCTCCCAGACGAGAACAGAACCAGACATTTTCCAACCAAATACCTCTCAGGTCACTGAGCAATGCTCTGGTGGCTCTGCCTCGCCAGCAAATGCCCATGCTGAGGCACATCAGTAAGTAGCTTTGCCTGAGGAACCTTCCTCCTCTAGGGTTTCTATGCTGATGGCAGGAGGAGACACGTGCCCCTGCCTCGGCCAGCACCACGCATGGCCCAGTGAGCTGGCTGAAACAACTGACACAGGCTGGGTGGGGGCTGAGATCCCAACCTGCGAACTGGGGCACTGTCGGCATGCACGTAGGCTTTGATCCACCAGAACTGCTAGTGAGGAAGGTAGAGAGGGCAGAGGTGCAGCTGGCTGAGGGAGAGCAGACGAGGCAGAACAGAAGCCCACCAAATTCCCACAGCTCCGCTATCATTGCTGATGAGTGCTACCAGCTGTTGCAGAGCAGGAACACAAGAGGACTCAGTGAAGGAGTTTCTAACTGGACTTTGGGGTGAATTGCATCAGCCCGTTGCTGCACTGAAGTCCCAGACACCAGAGGCCCTGTGTCAAATGCTGTAAAGCCAAAACAAAGCCTAGTCCCAGATTATAACTATTTACAGCCTTGGGACACATAATTATTCATTCAGATGAGGCTTTATGCCAAGAACTACTGCTTTACAAGACAATCAGGTGCTGCCACAAATGATGCCACAGCAAGGACATTTGGGGAATCTCTCAAGATCACATAGTGAGTGCTGCCATAGGATCCAGAGCACAGCTGCTTCATCACTCTGTTCCTGGCTGTCATGTCAAAGGATAGTAAAATAATATCCCACAGTTGTTTCTACTCCATGGAAATAATCTGTATTACTTCTACGGGGGGACAAATCTCTTCTACAGCTAAATCACGCTACATGAATACATGTAGAGTGATTCCTACATTTGCTCAGGAAAGAGCAGCCAGGCTTTACAGGACACCAAACCCTTGTCCCCAACCATCTCATCAAGCAGACTGGACAGTGGAAATCATACCATGCCCATGCTCCACACTACAAGATCCCAGGCAGACCCTCTAACAACCACTGCTGGCTTTTCTTTCCTTGTGTCCTGGAGAATCCACCAATGGTGACTGATGAATTGGAACTGCTACTCCGGTGGGCAAAGCCAATCAAAGGACACTTTGAACATGGAGCAATTTTCCCATCCCTTCTAAGCAGCTCCAGGACATGAACAGACCGAGCAAAAATGAACTGCACAAGTCCCTCAACATGAACGTCTCCAGGCCGATTTTCAAAGCTTTTTGAAACAGTGAAAGAAAAGTATGCTGAGGTGCCAGTCACTGAAAAACACCTCAGAGCAAGAACATTCCCTTTCCCCTTCATCTCTTGCCTGCCCCACCAAAGCCAGTGGTTTCAACATCTCTCCTTCCACTCCATCCATGGTCTGAGTGGCAGACCGTGTACCCAGCTAACCCCAAAAGGGCCAGCTCCAAAGCCGTCCAAAGCTGGGCAGTTTCTCCTTCCCCAGTCAGAATTGGCATGACTTTAACATGGTAATGATGTTCTGCGCTAACTTATTCTCCAAACAAGGACCAGTTTGTCATCAGACAGAAATGGAAAAGGGTCAACCTTTCCTGGCCCTTCTGCACATAACAATTCCTCCTTTCAGGGGGGAATGGCTTGAAAGCTCCAGTTATCTATGTCTGTTTTCCACAAAGAGCGACACCTCCAGAACCAGACTCCTCCTCTCCCTTTTTTAGGCTATGAACAAGTTCTTCATGTTTTGGCCAGGCCACTTCTCCAATACGGCTTCTGCATCAGGAAAGGAAAAGAAAAAAAAAAAAAAAAAAAAAAAAAA